>OICN01000015.1_pt1 | contig 95276 bp, 78 predicted proteins | sample 1581301 | NCBI WGS metagenome assembly OICN01 (sample SAMEA3882557, study PRJEB24775) | human gut metagenome | biome: human-associated habitat; feature: intestine environment; material: feces | place: Netherlands | collected 2009/2010
TGCTCCGGCAGTGTTCCGTGAAAAGGTGCCTACATTGGACATCAAGTCAATCCCTTATATGCAGGAGTTCCGTAATCGTGACAGCCGTTTGTATGCTTCTATTTTATTTCCATTGAAAGGATGGCAGGAAACGGACTTCTCCGGTGATTTCTATTATATGTGGGATCCTTTGAAAGCCGGATCAGATGGAAATGAATCTTGGACCGGATATAATTACCGTAAGTTGGTTTCTCTTACTCCTTATCAAGGTTGGCAGAGTGTGGAGGATTATCCGATCATTCGCTATGCTGAGGTTTTGTTGACTTATGCTGAAGCTCGTGTACAAAATAATGGTTGGGATGAAAAAGTTCAGCATGCTTTGAATGATTTGCGCGACCGTTGCGGTATGCCCAATGTTCCGAACAGTCTGTCAAAAGATGCGGCTCTTGAGTTGGTACGCAATGAGCGTCGTATTGAGCTGGCAGCCGAAGGTCATCGTTACGATGATATACGTCGTTACGGATTGGAATATTGTCGTGAGGCGATGAATGGCGAAAGTACAGCACCTTGTGGAGGATTTGATCCGGTGAAAAAAGAATGGCAAAAATATGTTGTAATAGATAAAGTATGGGGAGATCGTTTGCTCCTGATGCCTATTCCGACTTCTGCCATGGACGTGAATCCGCTGTTGAAAGATGACCAAAACCCTGGATACTAATGTTTTCTGTTTTCTTCAACTTTTTTGAATGCTTCATATAAGATGTTCTGAGCAACACCTTTTTTACCATCTAACATGATGTTGTTAATAAGCTTAGTGATTGTTTTACTATTGTAAATTGGATCAGGTAAAACATCTCTTTTCGCAATACGTCCTTTTCTAGACATCGGCAAATTCTCCTCTCTCTATTTTATTAATTTAAAAATTTATTTCTTAGGCTTTTTAGCTCCGTATAATGAGCGGCTCTGCATACGATCTTTAACACCAGCACAGTCCATAGTACCACGGATAATATGGTAACGAACCCCTGGTAAGTCCTTAACACGACCACCACGAATTAATACAACAGAGTGTTCCTGAAGGTTATGACCAACGCCCGGAATGTATGCAGATACTTCAATACCGTTAGTAAGACGAACTCTGGCAATCTTACGAAGTGCTGAGTTAGGCTTCTTCGGAGTAGCAGTACGTACAACAGTACAAACACCACGCTTCTGTGGAGAAGAAGTGTTGATTGGCTTCTTCTGGAGAGAATTAAAGCTTCTCTGAAGAGCTGGTGCTGTAGACTTCTTTACAGATGTCTGACGTCCTTTTCTTACTAACTGGTTAAATGTTGGCATTATTTTCACCTCCTGTTTTATTTTAAGCAGTGCAATCTTATGCACGCTAAAATATTATACAAATCCTTGTCTGTTTTGTCAAGACCAATTTTGTTTTCAATATAATACAAGAAAGAAGTCCGGTTTCCCGGACTTCTTTGTTTTTGGTTTGTAACAGCTTCTGTAGCTTAAGTACAAACATCAATAATTATTCTTCATCAACTGATTCAGCATCTGTATCAATGACTCCGACTGCCTCTTCCTCTGCGAAATCCGCAAAATCATCATCATCAAAATCAAGTGTATCGTCATCGTTTACATCGCTGTCAAGCTTGATATTACGATAAATCTTCATACCTGTTCCTGCCGGGATGAGCTTACCGATGATTACGTTTTCCTTCATACCGATAAGCGGATCAACCTTGCCCTTGATTGCTGCCTCAGTAAGAACCTTTGTGGTCTCCTGGAATGAAGCTGCTGACAGGAATGAGTTGGTTGCAAGAGATGCCTTTGTGATTCCAAGTAATACCTGTGAGCCAACTGCAAGCTCCTTGCCCTCTTCCTCAAGCTTCTCGTTGAGCTCTAAGAAGTCAAGGGCATCAACCATGCTGCCCGGAAGTAAATCTGAATCTCCCGGCTCCTCTACACGGATCTTCTGTAAGCACTGACGAACTATAACCTCGACATGCTTATCGTTAATCTCAACACCCTGTAAACGGTAAACACGCTGTACCTCACGGAGCATGTAATCCTGAACCGCACGAACGCCCTTAATCTTGAGGATATCGTGTGGATTTACAGAACCCTCTGTAAGCTCGTCGCCGGCCTCAAGCTCCTGTCCGTCTACAACCTTGATACGTGAGCCGTAAGGAATGAGGTAAGCCTTTGTCTCACCTGTCTCGTTGTTTGTAACGATAACCTCACGCTTCTTCTTTGTATCCTTGATTGTGGCAGTTCCGCCGAACTCTGTGATAATAGCGAGTCCCTTAGGCTTACGTGCCTCGAAAATCTCCTCTACTCGAGGAAGACCCTGTGTGATATCTCCACCGGCAACACCACCTGTATGGAAGGTTCTCATGGTAAGCTGTGTACCAGGCTCACCGATTGACTGTGCTGCGATGATACCGATTGCTTCACCAACCTGTACTGCCTGACCTGTTGCAAGGTTTGAACCGTAACACTTAGCACATACTCCCATGTGTGAACGGCAGGTAAGCACTGTACGGATCTTAACCTGTGTGATTGGATTACCGTTCTCATCAACACCCTCTGCCATAACCTTTGCTGCACGCTTTGGTGTAATCATATGGTTGGCCTTAACGATTACATTGCCATCCTTATCGCAGATTGTGTTGCAAGAGAAACGACCTGTAATTCTCTCCTGAAGGCTCTCGATTTCCTCTCGACCCTCCATGAATGCCTTTACAACCATTCCCGGAATCTCACGTCCTGTGCCTGCACAGCAGTCTGTCTCACGAACGATCATATGCTGTGAAACATCTACGAGACGTCTTGTAAGGTATCCTGAATCAGCTGTACGAAGCGCTGTATCTGAAAGTCCCTTACGAGCTCCATGTGCTGACATGAAGTACTCGAGTACGTCAAGACCCTCACGGAAGCATGACTTGATAGGAAGCTCGATTGTACGACCTGTTGTATCAGCCATGAGTCCTCGCATACCTGCAAGCTGTTTAATCTGCTTATCAGATCCACGGGCTCCGGAATCTGCCATCATGAAGATGTTGTTGTACTTATCAAGACCTGTAAGAAGTGCCTTTGTAAGGGCATCATCTGTATCCTTCCATGTCTCGATAACCTCTTTGTAACGCTCCTCATCAGTGATAAGTCCACGCTTGTACTGTCTTGTAATCTTATCTACAGTGTCCTGTGCATCAGCGATCATCTGTGGCTTCTGTGGTGGCACTGTCATATCTGAAATTGAAACTGTCATGGCAGCCTGGGTTGAATACTTGTATCCCATAGCCTTGACATTATCAAGAACCTCTGCTGTTGTTGTAGCTCCGTGTGTGTTGATAACCTTCTCAAGGATCTGCTTGATCTGTTTCTTACCAACGTGGAACTCAACCTCAAACTTGAGTGCATTCTCAGCCTTTGATCTATCTATAAAACCAAGATCCTGTGGAATGTTCTCATTGAATATCAAAAGTCCTACTGTTGTCTCTGTAAAACCTGAAACCTCTGTGCCGTCAGGAAGCTTTACTGTACGGTGTACAAAGATATTCTGGTGAAGAGTAATCTCCTTGTTCTCGTAAGCGAGCATTGCAAGATTAACACTTCCATAGTAACGGCCGAGAAGATCTATCGGTCTGCAAAGCACACGACGGTTTCCGTCTGTGACATCCTCAAACCAGATGAGGTCATATAAGCCAAGCTCAGCCTTTCCTGTATTTTCATCAGGAGTTGTGAGCTTTCTAAGCTCCTCAATATCATTGTATACGGTGTCTGATGACACCTGTGCAACCATCTTTGGATCATCCTTGTAATCAGCGAGCTTTCTCATTGTGAGGTAGTAAACTCCAAGGATCATATCCTGTGAAGGAACGGCTACAAGTCCACCATCGGAAGGCTTAAGCAGGTTGTTAGGTGACAGAAGCATGAATCTGCACTCAGCCTGTGCCTCAGCAGTCAGTGGAAGATGTACAGCCATCTGGTCTCCATCGAAGTCGGCGTTGAACGCTGTACATACGAGTGGATGAAGCTTGATTGCCTTACCCTCTACAAGGATTGGCTCGAAGGCCTGGATTCCAAGTCTGTGGAGTGTAGGAGCTCGGTTAAGCATAACCGGATGCTCTTTGATGACGTCCTCAAGGACATCCCATACCTCCGGCTGAAGTCTCTCAACCATCTTCTTTGCACTCTTTATATTGTGTGCGGTTCCGTTAGCGGCAAGCTCCTTCATAACGAATGGCTTGAAAAGCTCGATAGCCATCTCCTTTGGAAGACCACACTGATAAATCTTAAGCTTTGGCTCTACGCAGATAACTGAACGTCCTGAGTAGTCAACTCGCTTTCCGAGAAGGTTCTGACGGAAACGTCCTCCCTTTCCCTTGAGCATGTCTGAAAGAGACTTAAGAGCTCTGTTTCCGGGACCGGTAACAGGACGACCACGACGACCGTTGTCGATAAGTGCATCGACAGCCTCCTGAAGCATACGTTTCTCGTTACGAACGATGATATCCGGCGCTCCAAGATCAAGAAGTCTTCTAAGACGGTTGTTACGGTTGATGATTCGTCTGTAAAGGTCGTTAAGATCACTTGTTGCAAAACGTCCTCCATCGAGCTGAACCATTGGACGAAGATCCGGTGGAATAACAGGAATAACTGTCATAATCATCCACTCAGGTTTGTTTCCTGACTCACGGAAAGCCTCTACAACCTCAAGTCTCTTGATGATACGTGCACGCTTCTGGCCTGTAGCATTCTCAAGCTCAGCCTTAAGCTCTGCCGAATCCTTCTCGAGATCGATTGCTGCTAAAAGCTCATGGATAGACTCAGCACCCATTCCTACACGGAATGCTGAGCGGCCATAAGTATCGCATGCCTCCTGGTACTCTGACTCGTTGAGAATCTGCTTGTATGCAAGCTTTGTCTCGCCCGGGTCAAGCACAATATATGAAGCAAAGTACAGCACTCTCTCAAGTACACGTGGAGATAAGTCAAGGATGAGTCCCATACGTGATGGGATACCCTTGAAATACCAGATATGAGATACAGGAGCAGCAAGCTCGATGTGTCCCATACGCTCTCTACGAACGCTTGACTTTGTGATTTCTACGCCACATCGGTCGCAGACAACACCCTTATAACGTATCTTCTTGTATTTACCACAATGACACTCCCAGTCCTTCGTTGGTCCGAAAATCTTCTCGCAGAAAAGACCGTCTTTTTCAGGCTTTAATGTTCTATAGTTAATAGTCTCAGGCTTTTTAACCTCGCCATGTGACCACTCTCTGATCTTTTCAGGAGATGCTAATCCAATCTGAATCGCATCAAACTGCATTGCCTGATTATTTTCTATATTATTTGTTTCTGGCATTTTGGCACTCCCTTCTAATTATTCTTCGTCATCAAGAACTTCATCAGCAAAAATATCGTCATCCGCTGTCTCAGGGGACTCTTCCTCTTCTATGTCAACAAGCTCTTCGTTGTCATCAAATTCTTTCTTTGAGAAACCATGCTCTGCGAATGACTCACTGTCCTCGAATGCATAGTCCTTATCGTTTCCGATAATTGAGTTGATATCTGTATTACCGTACTCACTTGTCTCGATAAGCTCAACCTCTTCTCTGTTCTCATCAAGTACCTTGACATCCAGACCAAGTGCCTGAAGCTCTTTGAGAAGTACCTTGAATGACTCTGGAATACCAGGCTCAGGGATATTCTCACCCTTGATGATAGCCTCGTAGGTCTTGACACGGCCAACAACATCATCGGACTTCATTGTAAGGATCTCCTGGAGTGTATATGCAGCACCATATGCCTCAAGAGCCCAAACCTCCATCTCTCCGAAACGCTGTCCACCGAACTGTGCCTTACCACCGAGTGGCTGCTGTGTAACTAATGAGTAAGGACCTGTTGAACGTGCATGGATCTTATCGTCAACAAGATGATGCAGCTTAAGGTAATGCATGTGTCCGATAGTTGTCTTTCCATCGAAGCACTCACCTGTTCTACCATCACGAAGCTGTACCTTTCCATCCTTTGAAATCGGAACGCCCTTCCATAAGCTTCTGTGAGCTCTGTTTGTTGAAAGGTATTCCATAACGTCCTCACGGAGTGTATCAACATATTTATCATAGAAGATTTCAGCATCTGCGCTCCAGTATGGATGCTCCGCCTGTAAATCCTTTTCAAGCTCTTCCTTATCGAACGGAAGATTTACGTAATCATTTGCAAGCTCAAGTGTATCCTCGATATCTACCTCGTTAGCTCCGTCAAATACAGGAGTTGAGATATTGAAGCCAAGTGCCTTTGCAGCGAGACTCAGGTGAATCTCAAGGACCTGACCGATGTTCATTCGTGAAGGAACACCGAGTGGGTTAAGTACGATATCCAGTGGACGTCCGTTTGGAAGGAATGGCATATCCTCAACAGGAAGCACACGGGAAACGACACCCTTGTTACCGTGACGTCCGGCCATCTTATCACCGACAGAAATCTTTCTCTTCTGTGCAATGTAGATACGTACTGACTGATTTACTCCCGGAGAAAGCTCATCGCCGTTCTCTCTTGTAAATACCTTGGCATCAACAATGATACCGTAAGCACCATGAGGTACCTTAAGTGATGTATCACGAACCTCTCTTGCCTTCTCACCGAAGATGGCACGAAGAAGTCTCTCCTCTGCTGTAAGCTCTGTCTCACCCTTTGGTGTAACCTTTCCTACAAGGATATCACCGGCACGAACCTCTGCACCTACACGGATGATACCTCTCTCATCAAGGTCCTTGAGTGCGTCGTCGCCGACACCAGGGACATCACGTGTAATCTCCTCAGGTCCGAGCTTTGTATCACGTGACTCTACCTCATATTCCTCGATATGAACTGATGTATACACATCATACTCTACGAGACGCTCTGAAAGAAGAACGGCATCCTCGTAGTTGTATCCTTCCCATGTCATGAATCCGATAAGCGGGTTCTTTCCAAGAGCAAGCTCTCCCTGACTTGTTGAAGGACCGTCTGCGATAACATCGCCTGCCTTAACCTTGTCACCCTTAAATACGATAGGTCTCTGGTTGTAGCAGTTTGACTGGTTAGAACGAGAGAACTTTGTAAGGATATACTCTCTCTTGTTTCCGTCAGTCTCTTTTATGATAATGCGGTTTGACTCTGAAGATAATACCTCTCCGTCTGCCTTTGCAACTACGCAGACACCTGAGTCAACTGCGGCCTTTGTCTCAATACCTGTACCAACTACAGGAGCCTCTGTGGTCAGAAGCGGAACGGCCTGACGCTGCATGTTTGATCCCATGAGGGCACGTGTAGGGTCATCGTTCTGCAAGAACGGAATCAGCGCTGTAGCTACTGAGAATACCATCTTTGGAGATACATCCATATAATCAAATGCTGACTTATCGTACTCCTGAGTTTCCTCTCTGTAACGACCTGAAACTGAGTTACGTATGAAATGTCCTTCGGCATCAAGCTTCTCATTAGCCTGTGCTACGTGGTAGTTGTCCTCCTCGTCGGCTGTCATGTATACAACCTCTTCTGTGACTACCGGGTTCTTAGGATCAGTCTTGTCAATCTTACGGTATGGAGCCTCTACGAAGCCATACTCATTGATTCTCGCATAGCATGCAAGTGAGTTGATAAGACCGATGTTTGGTCCCTCAGGAGTCTCTACAGGACACATACGGCCGTAGTGAGTGTAATGTACATCTCGAACCTCGAATCCGGCACGGTCTCTTGAAAGGCCACCAGGTCCAAGTGCTGATAAACGTCTCTTGTGAGTAAGCTCTCCAAGAGGGTTGTTCTGATCCATGAACTGTGAAAGCTGTGAAGAACCGAAGAATTCTTTAACAGCGGCAGTTACAGGCTTTATATTGATAAGTGACTGAGGTGAAATTCCCTCTAAGTCCTGTGTAGTCATTCTTTCACGAACAACACGCTCCAGTCTTGAGAGACCGATACGGTACTGGTTCTGTAACAGCTCTCCAACCGCACGGATACGTCTGTTTCCAAGATGATCGATATCGTCATCTGTTCCTGCGCCCCACTCTAAGTGCATATTGTAGTTGATAGTTGCGAAGATATCCTCTTTAGTAATATGCTTTGGAATAAGGTCAGATATATCTCTCTTTATAGCCTCGATTCTATCCTCAAGAGAATCATACTCCTCGAGAATCTGAGCGAGTACCGGATAGTAAACAAGCTCGGTAACACCGATAGACTTAGGATCCTCAAGCTCAGGAATCCAGCTTCTGATGTCAACCATCATAGAAGAAAGAATCTTGACATTTCTTGTCTCTGTCTGAATCCATAAAGCAGGAACAGCAGCGTTCTGGATCTGTGTGGCAAGCGCACGGTCAACAACAGTACCTGCCTCAGCGATAACCTCACCTGTAGAAGGATCCACTACGTCCTCAGCTAAAACCTGTCCACTGATACGGTTCTTTAAAGCAAGCTTCTTATTAAACTTATAACGTCCTACCTTGGCAAGGTCATATCTTCTAGGATCGAAGAACATTGCTGTGATAAGGCTCTCTGCACTCTCAACTGAAAGTGGCTCGCCCGGACGAATCTTCTTATATAACTCTAATAAACCAGCCTCATAGCTTCCCTGTGGCTCACGCTCTGTGATTGCAGGGTCCTTGCTGAATGATGCCTGGATCTTTGGCTCATCTCCGAACATATCGAGAATAGCCTGGTTTGTACCTACTCCAAGTGCACGTAAAAGTACTGTGATAGGTACCTTACGTGTTCTGTCTACTCTTACATAAAAAACGTCGTTAGAGTCTGTCTCATACTCAAGCCATGCACCACGGTTTGGAATAACAGTACAAGAATACAGGGTCTTTCCGAGCTTATCATGAGCAATTCCGTAATAAATACCAGGAGAACGAACTAACTGACTGACAATAACTCGCTCTGCACCGTTGATTACGAATGTACCGGTCTCTGTCATTAAAGGCAGATCACCCATGAAAATTTCATGCTCATTAATCTCATCTGTCTCTTTGTTGTGAAGTCTGACTTTAACCTTTAAAGGAGCTGCGTATGTTGCATCTCTTTCCTTGCACTCAGGAATTGTATACTTTACATCATCTTCGCATAATGTAAAATCTACAAAATCAAGACTAAGCTTTCCGCTGTAATCTGTGATTGGGGAGATATCCGCAAAAGCTTCCTTGAGACCTTCGTCTAAGAACCACTGATAAGAATCCTTCTGGACCTCAATCAGATTTGGCATCTGCAGAACCTCTTTTTGTCTTGAGTAACTCATACGCATGCTTTTTCCGGATGTGACCGGACGTATTCTGTTTTTCTCCATTGACGTTTCACCTCTCGTTTTTATTTTAATCTAGCAAATATCTAGATAATGATTCAAAAACCACCCCAGTTACTATATCTTGTGGTTTTTCTCTTGTGCACATATTTGCGAATGCATTTTAGTGTAATTTACCTATTGACAAATTTGCATCATTTAAAAAATTGCATAAAAATGCCACTGCACCACAATAGTGCAACGTATACTATACAACAAATCACCGACAATTGCAAGTACTTTTTTATTTTTTTCACTGTCGCGCAATAATTTTCATCGCCGTCGGATAGGCTACGAGCAGATGTCCCAAAAATGCTCAGGCATTTTCAGGACGCGCTCCGACTGTCGCGCAATAAAAACATAAAAAAGAGCCAAGGTGCAAATAGAATTTGCCCTTGGCTCTTTTTTATGTTTTTACTCCGCTCGTAGCCTATCCGACTATTTAAGTGTAACCTTAGCACCCTCTGCCTCAAGTTTAGCCTTAGCATCCTCTGCTGAAGCCTTGTCAAGCTGCTCTTTGATAACCTTTGGTGCGCCATCAACAGCGTCCTTAGCCTCTTTAAGTCCAAGACCTGTAATCTCACGAACAACCTTGATAACCTTAACCTTGTTTGGTCCAACTTCTGTAAGCTCTACGTCGAACTCAGTCTTCTCCTCAGCTGCTGCTCCGTCAGCTCCTGCTGCTGCAACTACAACACCTGCTGCTGCAGAAACACCGAACTCTTCTTCACAAGCTTTTACTAAATCATTTAACTCTAATACGCTTAACTCTTTGATAGCATCAATAAACTCTGCTGTTGTTAACTTTGCCATTATAATTTCCTCCATTTAAAAATTTAATTATGATAATAAGGTTCAAATATAATATTTGAATTATTCTGCTGCTGGAGCTTCCTCTGCAGCATCCTCTGCTGGTGCTGCCTCTACGGCTGCATCTGCAGCGCCACCCTGCTCTGCGATCTGATTGAGTACACGAGCAAGATTTGTGATAGGTGACTGAATGCTTCCAAGTAATTTTCCAAGAAGCTCATCTCTGCTAGGTACAGCGGCGATTGCCTTCATACCCTCAGCATCATAAAATGTTCCCTCAACTACACCTGCTTTAATCTCTAAAGCCGGAGCTGTTTTAGCGAACTTAGCTAAGATTCTAGCTGGTGCTGTTGCATCCTCTGTTGATACAGCGAATGCGCTTGGTCCTTCAAGGACATCCTTTAATCCCTCGAACTCTGTTCCCTGGATTGCACGGTTTACTAAAGTATTCTTGTATACCTTGTAAGTTACACCGGCTTCTCTTAACTGTTTACGTAACTGAGTATCCTCTGCTACTGTGAGTCCTAAGTAATCAACGACTACTACTGACTGTGCACCATTGATAACACCGGAAATCTCATCTACGATTGGCTGTTTAAGTTCTACCTTTGCCACGATTCATTTACCTCCTTTTAGATTTTCGCATAAAAGACATGAGGTATTTGATTTATTAATCAAAGAAACCCTCCTGCCTGTCGACAGAAGGGTACAAGTCAAAATTCAAGATAAATCTCGAAAATTCCCTCGGTAGGTTCTACGTTTACGCCTTGCGGCACCTACTGTCTTCGGCAATATGCATTGCAATTATATCAAACTATATTACGGATGTCAATTACTTTCCGCAAAACTTTTGCTTGGCGTTTGATAGGTCTTGTAAATTGTTTTACTGTAACTGTTTAACTATCTTACTGTGTAATCTTAACCACGTTTAACTTAACGCCAGGTCCCATTGTAGATGTAAGAGTTGCGCTCTTAATGTACTGACCCTTTAAGCTAGCAGGTTTTGCTTTATTAATTGCACCCATAAGAGACTGGAAGTTGTCGTTTAACTGCTCGTCTGTGAAAGATGCTTTTCCAACTGGCACATGGATAATGTTTGTCTTGTCCAATCTGTACTCAATCTTACCGGCTTTGATATCGTTAACAGCTTTTGTTACATCCATAGTAACTGTTCCTGCCTTTGGGTTTGGCATTAAGCCCTTTGGTCCAAGGACACGTCCTAAACGACCAACAACACCCATCATATCAGGTGTAGCAACTACAACGTCGAAGTCTAACCATCCCTCGTTCTGGATCTTTGGAATTAACTCCTCGCCTCCAACGAAGTCAGCTCCTGCTGCCTGTGCCTCGTCAACCTTAGTTCCCTTAGCGAAAACTAAAACCTTAACTGTTTTTCCTGTTCCGTGTGGTAATACAACCGCACCACGGATCTGCTGCTCTGCGTGACGTCCGTCGCAGCCTGTTCTAAGATGAAGCTCGATTGTCTCGTCAAATTTAGCTGTAGCATTTTTCTTTACGATAGAGATAGCGTCAGCAACATCGTACTGCTCTTTCTTATCAAATGCCTTAACAGCGTCTTGATACTTCTTTCCTCTTTTCATGAAAAAATAACCTCCTGGTGGTAATATCGGGAGAGGGCCCTCCCACATTTACGTTTCTTTGTTATTATTTTTGGTTGCATAAATTTGCAACTATTTTAGGGGTATGTTGGCCTCGCTAAGTGTTAGTCAACCACTTCAACACCCATTGATCTTGCTGTACCAGCGATCATGCTCATTGCAGACTCAAGTGAAGCTGCGTTTAAGTCAGGCATCTTAAGCTCAGCGATTTCCTGAACCTGTGCCTTTGTGATCTTAGCAACCTTCTTCTTGTTTGGCTCGCCTGAACCAGACTGAATCTTGCAAGCTTTCTTGATTAATACCGGAGCAGGTGGAGTCTTAGTAATGAAACTGAAACTTCTGTCTGCATATACAGTAATAACTACAGGGATAATTAAGTCGCCCTGATCGGCTGTCTTTGCATTAAACTGCTTTGTGAACTCTACGATGTTTACACCGTGCTGTCCAAGTGCAGGTCCAACTGGAGGAGCTGGAGTTGCCTTTCCAGCAGGGATCTGCAATTTAATGTATCCTTCTACTTTCTTTGCCATTTGGAATTGCCTCCTTAATTTGTTTTCTTAACATCTGCGAAACTTACTTCTACCGGTGTCTCGCGACCGAACAGCTCTACATTAATTGTAACTGTCTGCTTGTGATAATTCATAGCTGTGATAACACCGACTGTATCCTTCCAGACACCGCCGATAACGACTATCATGTCACCCTCAGCAAAATCAACTACCACGTTTTCCGTCTTAATACCCAAAGGTCTCATCTCGGCTTCTGTGAGAGGAACCGGTTTGCTTCCCGGACCTACAAATCCAGTTACGCCTCTGGTATTTCGTACAACGTACCATGTATCATCATTCATAATCATATGAATAAGAACATAGCCTGGAAACATCTTCTTGGAAACCTGTTTACGAACACCGTTCTTCACCTCTGTAACGTCCTCCAACGGAACACGTACTTCAAGGATCTGGTCCTCAAGATGTCTGTTTTCGATTGTTTTGTCAATATTAGCTTTGACTTTGTTTTCATAACCTGAATAGGTATGAACTACATACCAGTTCGCTTCTGTCATAATCACTTTGCCTCCGTTTTAAAAATGTAAACCAATAAGGAAATCTACGCCCTGCTGGATGCCCCAGTCAAGAAGCGCAATAATAAGACCGGTAACTACTGAAACCGCCAGTACTGCAATGGTCTGTCTGATGACCGATTGCTTCTCAGGCCAGATAATCTTCTGAAATTCAGCTTTCAGACCTGAAAACCAGCTTGTTTTTGGAGCCTTTTCGACTTTTTCATTCTGTCCCATAATGTACTCCTTCACTCAGTTCCTAGACTATTTTGTTTCCTTGTGCATTGTATGAGTTCTGCAGAATCTACAATACTTCTTGGTTTCCATTCTGTCCGGATGAGTTTTTTTGTCCTTTGTCATGTTGTAATTACGACGCTGACATTCTGTGCACGCTAATGTAATCTTTGTACGCACGACTTCCACCTCCGTTTAAATTCTTTGTTGTTTGTACCCTTAAAAAAAGGCATAAAAAAAAGACCTATTTCCAAGCCTGTATACTATATCACAGTTGAGCCGTAACCGTCAATAGCTATTTTAAAATTTATTGCAAATTCTTTTGAACAGTGCCGCTGTCTGTACCTTTTTGTATGTCCGGCAGCAATTAATTTTTATAAATCTTACAGATACATAACTAAATATAGTACATTTATCTGAATTTTTCAAGTATTTTGTTGTTGTAAATCCTCAATTATGACGATATAATATATGTGTATAAGTAGGATTTGATAATTAAAAATTTTACATAGCTTATTATAGCTGCAGTTAAGCATTAGTAATCGCAGCTATACAATATAATATTTAAAGGATTACCATTTAACGGATTAAACGATTTTCACGGATGAAAGGAGGGGTCTTTATGGCAAAGATAGACAGTGCCTACGCTTACTATGCCAGCACTTATGCCAATAAAGAGGTATCGCGCTATGATTCGCACAAGAAAAGCGACCTGCGCAAGATATACAACAGAATAATAAAGACAAATAAAGAGTCCCCTCTGTACAAGATTTCCAATATGTCCGAGGCCAAGAAATATGCTATCGATATAAAGGAAAGCTCTAAGGCCATCTTAAATGCCGTGGATTCGCTTTCTGATAAATACGCAGGCTCCTCTGACTCCTTCCAGAAGAAGGTTGCGGAGTCATCTAATGAGGATGCTGTAGGCGTGCGCTACGTGGGTGACGGCTCAGAGAATAAAGGAGCAGACGGCTTTGATATAGATGTCAGACAGCTCGCCGCACCACAGATCAATACCGGCAGCTACTTAGACAGCAAGGCCCTGTCCTTTATACCGGGCAGCTATTCCTTTGACATAAATACCAATGCATCATCCTATGAGTTCCAGTTCGGAGTGAGCACCGGTGAAACAAACGGCGAGGTGCAGGACAAGCTCAAGAGGCTCATAAACGCATCTGGTCTTGGCATTGAGGCTGACATAGTCCATGATGACTCAGGCAAGGCAGCGCTTCAGCTTACATCAATGCAGACAGGTCTCAGCGAGACTGAGGATTCTCTCTTTAGTGTGGCTCCGTCAGCTAACGCAGAGTCCATAAGCATGATGAAGCAGCTGGGTATTGATAAGGTATCATCCCCTGCCCACAACTCTGACTTTTCGCTGAATGGCACCGCGCACTCATCCTTGTCCAACACCTTTACCATCAATAATACCTTTGAGCTCACGCTCAAAAAGCCGACCACAGATACAGGTGCCGCAGCCATCGGTTTTAAGGCCAATTCCGATGCAGTTGCCGACAATGTGCAGACTCTGGTTGACGCATACAATAAGATGATAGACGTGGCAGATGATTATTCAGTGAACGACTCTGCAGATGCCACAAGGCTGCTTCGTGATATAAGCTCCATCACAAAGGGCTCACAGTCAAAGCTTTCCTACATCGGTCTCATGACAGACGATGACGGCAAGCTCACTATTGACCGCGATATCCTCGCCGGTGCGCTTAGTCCGGACAGAGCTGATGACACCTTCAACACTCTTACAGCACTAAAGGATGCAATAGGTGACAAAGCAAACTCTGTGACAGTCAACCCTATGAACTATGTGCAGAAGGTTGTTGTGGCATATAAGAATCCCGGGCACAATTTCAACACACCATATATTTCGTCAATTTATTCAGGCATGATGCTTGACAGCTACGCATAAACGGCTGTTGTACCAAATCAGTACAACAGCCGTTATTTTATATTTTTTATAATAGTGGCTGCAAATCTCCCACCATTTTTTCCTCAAGCGTCCTGAGCCTCTCTGCAATTGCCACACTCTTTGAATCAGCATCGCGATATTCATTGAGACTGCCGCTGATTGTCTCTATGCCCATATTACAGCCCTCCGTCAGTAACTTTGCTGCCTGGGACTGATCATCATTCACTGCCATCTTCATTGCAGTCTGCAGCTTCGCAGCCATCTTTGCAAACACACCCGGTTCCTTAATATCTGCACCTGCTTTGTCAAGCATATCCCTGCAATCCACTGACAGCCCGGTGTGCTCATCATAGTACTTGTCTATCAGCTCACGAAGCTGCTTGTCATCTGTGTGTTCTCTTATATCGTCCATGCTCTCAAGTGCCATCTTACAGCCCGCTATGCAATCCTGAAGCAAGAGCACCGAATCATGATTTTCAATATTTCTGCTCATAAAAACCTCCATACTTCTTTTCTATTTAGTATGGAGGTTTTCATGAAAAAATATTCACTACACAATCGGAAACTCCAGTTTAACCCAAAACTTCCCATGTTCCCTTTTAAAGCTCATGCTTCCATTCATGCGCTGCATCATCGCATCCACGCTCTTAAGCCCTATCCCGGCACTTTTAAGAAGCGTTTTATTGTCACATACGCCATTGCCAATTTCAACGCTAAATGTTTTTTTCGTAAAAGCTGTTTTCATAACAACAGGCTTCTTATTGTCCGCATATTTATATATATTATCCGTCAGATTGGAAAATATTCTTGTCAAAAATGCCATATTAACAGCAACCTTTACCTGCTTAAAGCTTATTCCTTCTGCATCAACCTCATAATTGCTTTTCATAAGCTGAGCACACACATCTGAGAGGTAATCTCCAAATATATACTCAACATCCATTGATGCATCCAATTCAACAGGTCTTTGTGAACCGGCAATTGAAAAATCCAGCAGATTGTCTACCTGAGTCCTGATATCCAATACCTTTTCACTTATAAAATTAAGATTTTTCATATTCTCGGCATATGCTTCGTTCTCCAGTTTCATTACATCAACATATGTCATAACACCAGTCAACGGCGTACGCAGGTCATGAGCCATATTACGCATCAGTTCATCCTTTTCCTGTCGCGCTTTTTTCTCCTGTTCCTGTGATGCTTCAAGCTCTGTTTGATAGCCCGCTATAATTTTTCTGATGCGTAGATACACAAATACAATTCCCAGCATAAGAGAAAATCCCACATCAAAAATCATAAAAGCAATATAATATTTTTCCGTAAATCCTGTATATATAAATACTTCCGCCTCAATATCGGAGAACTGGACAGGCAGCTCATAGCTTCCTGTAAATCGGTAATCATACATATTTTTAGCCGGAGATATAAGCTTATCTACATTTGATTTATTGTATATTACCTTCCCCATTTCCTGAACACTATAAAACGCAACATCATGCTCCGACATCCATTCATCATATTGCTCGACATCTGTAGTACTTATATCATTATCAGATACATATTGTTGAAACTCGTCTATATATGGCTTTTCATTATAGTATATCATACAAGATCCAGCTTCAATATAATAGCTCAACAAATCAATTCCCAGATAGTATAATAGTCCAAAAACAACGCATGTGCCTATAATCGCAATTGCAAATGTCAAAGACAGCTTTTGTTTTACTCTCTTTAAATCATCTCTCAAAACGGTATCCTCTTCCCCATTCTGTGTGTATACATGCATCGCCACATGCTTTTATAAGCTTATTCCTAAGATTTTTAATGTGTACCATAACAGTATTCTTTGCATTATATGTAAAAGCCTCATCCCATACCATCTCGTATATCATCTCAATCGTATATATCCGGTCAGGATTTTTCATCAGCAATTTTAATATCTCATATTCTTTTCCTGTTAATTTTATCTCATTATCATTAAACTCAACCTTGTTTCGATTCGTAAACAGTTTAAGTCCATCTGTCTCTATAGATTCATCCTTGTTTGTGCGATTTGCACTTCCACTGTCATATACCCGATATCGTCTGATAAGAGCTTTAACCTTTGAAATAAGCTCCATGTTTGAAAATGGCTTAGTCATGTAATCGTCACCGCCCACTTCAAGCCCTTCCAGCTTATCCAGCTCTTCCGATTTTGCTGATAAAAACAATATCGGAACACTGTGTCTTTCACGCATTCTCCTGCAGGTTTCAATGCCGTCCAACTGCGGCATCATTATATCCATTATTACAAGGCTGAACGATTCATCTATTTTTTCCAAAGCCTCCATACCGTTTTGTGCAATTACCACACTATAATGCTGCAATTCGAGAAGCTTTTTTATGCCACTGTATACTGTTTTATCATCCTCAACAACAAGAATTTTGTCCATTATATGCTCCTATCATATTATACATGTTTATTACATCAAAAAGATTATACCACATAACCGCTCCTAATTATTCCTTAATGTGCGCAAACCCTTATTAGCATAAATGCAGCTTCCAATCATAGTTATTAAAATAACGCTAATTTCCAAAAGTCCGATTCTATACACAAATTGCCAGATATTCATTTCAAAGTTCCATATATCAAGTGAAAAGCTTTTTTGAAAATTTGAAATCTCACAAAATTCAACAAAGTATTTAAAAATATTGACAGAAAATCTATTAAGCAGCCCCAATGTCAATATTCCTGCACCCACAAGTGCCGGAACAGTTATCATCAAAATCTCATATAACAGAATTTGAATTGTCCTAAATTTTCTCTGTCCAAGTGTATTGTATATTGCAATCATTTTTGAGTGTCCTTTAAGCCATAAAACGGTCAGTAACGACATAACCACAACACATACAATATACATAACGCTCAACGTCACACTTGTCATACTTTTTAACATTGATATTACATCTGTCATTTGCAGTTCCTCGTTCAAAACCTGATTGACAACTGCCGAATTCGGAACATTTTGAAACATTTTACTCATATCATCATATAAAAGTGATGTGCTTTTATAGTCTGTGCTGAAAAAATTTATCCCATAACAGCTTGCTTCATTGTTTAATTCTACATATGAATTATAATCAGTAAATACTATACTGTCAGCTACTTCTTTATAGTAGCCATCGCTCACCTGTGTCTTTGGAGTATTTATTACAGTATAAATCCCAATCACCTTAATACTTATTGTATTATTTTCATACTGTATAGATACATTACTGCCAATTGACAGGTTATTTTCAGAGGCGAGCTTATCGGATATCATTGCCCCTTTATCACCTGACATCGGATATTTCCCTTTTGAAATCTTAAAGATACCACTACTGAAATATTCATTATAAGAAGTATTTATGTTTCCACTGACATATATTTTATTTTCCTCAAAATCACTTTGTTTTTCTGTATATGGCACATTTTCAAAATTTGCTGCTTCACATATAATGTCACTTGTAAATGCATTATTATATCCTACAATATTTTTATTATTATCTGCATATTCTAAAATATCTTTCCAATCATCTAAAGTAGAAAAATCGTCTAATTCAACAAGAACACAACATCCTGCCATATCTGCAAAAGATTTGTAAAAACTCTCTATTGCCGAATCTAGAAATGTTGCAATTCCGCAAAACAGTGTCAGTACAAATATGCAAATAGCAATTAGTATATTCCGCCCCGGTCTCCCTAATAATTCTTTGCATGCCTGCCACCATTTATTCCTCATCGTCATCTCCCATATCATAGCAAATATCACATTTTTTCTTTACATAATCCGAGTGTGTTACTACTATAACACATCTGTCCTGTTCATGAGCTATCTGCTGTAACAATTCGACAATTTTTCTTCGATTTTCTTTATCCAGATTTCCTGTAGGCTCATCTGCCAGAATATATTTTGCATCTGTTATCAACGCCCTCGCTATTGCAACTCTTTGCTGCTGTCCACCTGACAATTCCGTAACCTTTCGGGTTATCTGACTATCATCAAGTCCAACCATTACAAGGCTGTCTCTACACATTTTAATCAATTCTTTTTTTGGTACATCAGGTAAACTTATCTGGGCTGCAACCATTACATTTTCAAGGGAAGTCATATAATCAAATAACTGATAATCCTGAAAAACCAATGATATACTATTTTGGCGCAGCTTTCTTCCACCAATGTTTTGTATATTTTCTCCATCCAGCAAAATCTCCCCCTCATCCGGTTTTTCTAAACCGGCAAGTAACGATAAGCACGTTGTCTTTCCTGAACCTGACGGACCAAATATTCCATACATTTCTCCTATTTCAAATCTGTATGTAACTTTATCCAGCACATGCACAATTTCCTTCTTCGATTTATATGCATACGATACATTAATCATTTCCAACATATTTACCACTATCCCTTCGAATTTAACAGTTTCTTTGCATTTTCTTCAACAGTTGTTACAACAGGCAGTACCATAAATGCAATCCAATTAACCAACGAAATTATTAATAGAATTATAATGTTTTTCAAAGTAAAAAAAGCACTCATTTCTATACGTACCTCAAAGCCTTGAAATATTCCGGGTGTATCATATCCACCTATGGCTCTGTCTGTACTATTAATTATGACATTCTTACCTATACCACTTATAATGCTACATATGAAATTGCCAAGCACACAGTATAATAGCACACCCAAAAGCAAACCACTAATTGCATATATCATTCCTATAAATGCAAATCTACCTATACACCATTTTCTTGACCTTCCGAGTACCATAAAAAGTCCTGTATCTTTTTGGTATTGGATAGTATAAAACGAGAAAACGATTAACAAAATAATTTCACCCATTATAATTATCATCCAACAAATTATTTTTGATGTTTTTCCCATCAATCCTACGACTTTACATTCTGAATCGAGATAATTAGAAGTATTATCATATATTTCCACATTATCTCCATACATTTTCTTTAACTGGGTTTTTACCGCATCTATATGCTCTATCTTATCAATATACACTTCACTTCCCGTTGACGCGGTGTACTCTAACCCTAGTAACTCTACAATATAATCATAATCTACATATATAGAATTATATGGACTATGTATGTATACCGAGGTCCCCTCTTCATTTGAGTCATATATTTCGAAGTCACTGTCCACTTTATAAATTCCGCATATTTGTAAAGACGTTACCTCCGGTTGGTCTCCTATAGTATATTTAACTTCATCCCCTACCTTAAGGTTATTTTTTTTCGCATATCGCTGTTCTACAATAATTCCTTTATTTTTGTAAGTAGGAAATTCTCCTTCAATAAGAGAAACATTCTTTTCCCATGAAAACAAGCTATATTTTTGCACATCCATATTTGCAACAATTACCATTTTATCAGCCCGATTGCTTACATCTTTATTCTCCGGATCTATTCCTTTATGTTCCTTTACATTCTCTGTATCCACCGGATCTGCAATCAGCTCTCTCCACGCCCCAAGTCCTGTAACATATTTTACTTTTCTGATTTCATCATAATCACTCTTTGTAAAGCCTCCATTATCATCCTCAATTACTAAGGCGGCCCCATTATATAAATATGCATCTCTCTCAGATTTTTCCGAGGCATTGCTTAATAGCAGACCAATAATTTCACCCAGGATTATTGTCGCGATAATCAGTATGATAATCAAAGATTTTATTTTATTTCTTTTTATATATATAATAGCTGTTTCTATCATATCCCATCTCCTCAATTATTTTACTATTGCCGTTTCAGATATCTTTTTAAGTTTTTGGATTTCAACATCGGCATCCAAGAAAAGATATTTACCATTCATATACACTAGATTTGCAACTGCTTTATCATCCTGATACAAGGTAATATAACCATCATCTTTCCATTTCCAGATTCCCGTTTCAACCTTATCAGTATTCTCTATCTCCATTTCATATTCACCCTGTTTTTCATCGCTATCATGTATAATGGCTAATTTACTGGTACTCTTAACATTTTGATACTCTGAAAAATCAAAAGTTCCATAATAGAGTTCCACTGTCAGATGATTTTTTTGTTGTAATATGTTATATGTAATTAATACACTGATTACACAGACACAAGCGACAATCGCTGCGCAGATAATAATCTGTTTTCTATTTTTTTCCACTACATACTTCCCCCTTCTTTATTGTTCAATCAATGCCGGCTTTATTCTAACCGTTTGATACTTCTTTTACATCCACATTTTCATTTATCCACTTACATTCTCCAAACAATGCAGTGCTTTTATACTGATTCCACATTATATCAATTTCAATCTGTTTATATAAAACGAGAAAACGATTAACAAAATAATTTCACCCAGGATTATTGTCGCGATGATTAGTATAATAATCAAAGATTTTATTTTATATATATAATAGCTGTTTCTATCATATCCCATCTCCTCAATACTACCAAACATTAAAAAAGCCATAGACATCTATGGCTTTACAATACTATATACATATAAAGAATAACCTGAAAAATCATTTAAGAATTATAAATAATTCTAAAGAAATCTAAAGATTCACATATCCATTTTTTATACTATAAACCTGATCACACAGAATTTCTATGTCTTCCTTATGGTGACTTGTTATAACCATAATAGCAGGTTTTTTATTCACATATTCCCTAAACATTATTCTCATATCCTGAACAGACTGTTCATCCAGTGCGTTCATCGGCTCATCCAAGAGCAATACCTTAGGCTCTTCCATAAAAGCCTGAGCTATTGCCAGCTTCTGCTTCATACCTAAAGAGAACTTACGATAAACCTTTTTGGAATCCGGCTCAAGGCCCACCTGTTTGAGAATTTCATTGATTCTTTCTTCTCCTGTTTTCTTATTAATTTTTGCCAGTAAAAGTAAATTTTCCTTTGCAGTATACTCCGGCATGAAGCCTATGCAGTCCAGCACTATTCCAACATCCTTTGCATACTGTCCTTTTTTCAGAGGGATGCCTCCGTATTTTATTATTCCATCCGACGGCTCCATTAACCCAGTCATTATCTTCAATAAAACACTTTTTCCACTACCGTTTCTTCCAACAAGACCATATATTTTCCCAGATTCCAATTTTAAATTGACATTTTCCAACACGGTCTGATTTTTAAAATTCTTTGATACATTATCCAGCTCTATATTCATATATTTTCTGCCTTCCACTTACGTAAAATTATATACTCTTGTTTATTTTTTAATATTACAGCAACGCCCGTTCCTATAACAAGACACTCTGCCATTTGAAATACCATACACTCAGGCTGAGATGTCATATGTGAAATATACAGCCCCTGTGTAAGCGGAAGCCACGAAAATAATGTTCCTGCCACAATATGGCATATAGTAATTATTATAAATCCCATATGTTTATCTCCGGCTTCATGCAACCAGCATAGAAATACCAGCAGTAACAAGGCTATTGTCTGTAAAATCATATTACTCATTTCCATTATCAAATTTACATTTATTACCGTTCCCGAAATAAATGCTATTACTATCATTCCCACTCCGTAATACAGATAAGTACATACCAGAAATATTATCGCCAGATGCTTCATCCAGCTAATTGTATTTCCTTTTCTCAAGGCAAACTGAATATAGTAAAACGAAAAGTTCTTTGTCAAAAAATAATACAATAAAATCCAGATTGGCATTTGATAAAACAAATATAGCAGTAAAAAAATATCAAGCTTTTTAAATCCGGCAAAATAGTCTGTAATGCCTGACATATATTGTTTTGAAACAAATCCGTATATGCTCCATATAACAACTGCTGCCATAAACGTAAGACCATAATATGACTTAACACATATTGCAATCAGTCTTTTAAAAAAGTTGAGTATAACGGCTCTATAAAATATAACCATTATAACAAACGCAATACTCACAGACCAATAAACAATATAAAAGCTATATGTTTTTACATCTGTAACCATCAAATGGGCAATCCATGATTTTCTTCCAATAAAAGAATCTTTAAAGCTTATCCTATTGCTGATAACAATATTTATAAGCAGGCATACAATACTGCAGATATTAGCTGCCCATCCTGTATTTATCAATTTGTTAAATAAAATGGTAACACAACCCAGCAGCCAGTAAAATAACAATAAGTTGCCAAATAGCTGATACACTTTTGTCACATGAAGCATCTGCGACTGAACATTATAAAAACTATTTACAACAGCAATCATATTAATTACCACCCACTGGATAACTGCAATGATAACTGCATATTTGAATGCATACACTACTTCAATGACATTTGCCCTATGTTCACTTCCAATCCGCAATTTAAGATAAAAATTATTCCGTGTAACCGCCAATAATCCGGCAATGCTCCATACAATTAAAATCCCGCTGACAAGCAATATTAAATATCTGTCTCCAACGATATTTATAACTGCATTGGCATATGAATACTCCTGATATCCGGCATCACATTCCATACAATAACGAACATATTCAAATTGCATATAGCTAAAAATAATGAATATAGTTATTAATAAATGCAACCATCTACTTTTCATTATTTTTTACTCCTACCGCAAACAAAATGATACCGGTTAAAATCAATATACCTGACATAATTAATATTATCGGAACAGATGCCCATGCATATCCATTAGGCGCAAATATTAAAAGCAGATCAAATCTGTTATCCGGTATCAATATTGCCATGGCTATGCAAAGGACAAATGGCAGTATCAGTGTCAGAAAAGTGTTTTTAATCCATGCCGATATGCCGATTGCAAATGTAGCAAATGTAACTCCTGCCAATAAAACAAACGCACCAATTAAACAAACATATGCTATAGTATTCGAGGCTGCCAGCTTAGGATGAAACATAATAACTGTCTCTCCCTCTTTTATATTCAAGTAAGCCTTAGTTCCATACTGAAAATATAAATGCAGACAATATACAGCATACGGAATAAGCAACCCCAAGCCGCCAAGTATTGCGTTTTGTATTAATGTTACAACAACATACCTGTTTCTTGACATTTTTTGCAGGCGCAGCTTCAAATATCCGCTTCTATATTCTCTGACATATGATATTCCCATAGGAAGTGCTGCCAGTATCGGAAAGAGGATTCCATTCCAGCCACTGCTTCCGGATCCCATACTAAGTATCAGTCTGTATATCATATGATCAGAATAAGCAGTTGCAGCTCTATATGTATATGCGTAATTTGCTTCTTCATAAAGGAGCAGTCCTATAACAATGGAAATAATAAACCCCGAATACTTTTTTATATATAGCATATTTTCCTCTTCCGTTTTCATTTATTTATTAATCGTTCCTATAGATATCTACAAAAAAATCGTATCACAATATTTTAAAGAAAAAGAAAGGAACTTCTGAAATTTTCTAAAAATTTCTAAAGATTTCTGAAGTTTGTAGTTCAGTTCGTAATCGGAAATCGCAATTTTACATAAAAGCAGTATTCTTTTGTTTCGTAAATTGCTCTGCCATGCATACGTCTCATCAACAGCTCAACATTTTTTAGTCCTAATCCTGTACTCTCCAATAAGCTTTTTTCCTTACACACCGTGTTGCTTATGCATATTTCAAATATATTTTTTGAATATACTGTTTCCATGACCACTTGCTCATCAATATCAGCATACTTGCAAATATTATTAGTAAGGTTACTAAATATTCTTGATAGTAAACTTCCATTTACAGCAACTTTAACCTTTTCCCAATAAATGCCATCAATATTAACACAAAAACCATTCTGGCTTATAATGGTATGCATTTCAGAAAGATAATCTCCTATTGCATATTCTACGAAAGAAGGCTCGTCCAAATGTATATTCTCGTCTGAACTTGCAATAGAAAAATCCAGTAACAGATTTGAAAGATCTCTTAATTCATTAACTTTAGATGTCAGAATATCCAAATTTTTGTTAATACTCTCATTTGATTTGTTTTGCAATTTTAAGATATCAATGTATGTCATCAATCCCGTTAATGGTGTTCTTAAATCGTGAGCCATATTTCTCATCAATTGATCTTTTTCATCCCGTGCTTTCCGTTCCTGCTCATGTGCCTTACCAATATTTACTTTATAATCTTTTATGATATTATTAACACATCTATAGATTACATAAGCTCCGCTTAAGATTGATATTACAATGCCTAAAATTATGACTCCTAAATAATACTTTTCAGTATATCCGGCATATATATATACATTAGCCTCTCCGTCAGCAAAATTTACCGGTAGTTGATATTTAGCAATTTTTCTACTATCATACATGTTTTTCGCTGATACAATAAATTTATCTACATTCAATTTACTATATACAGCTTCTCCATCTTTTTCTATAATGCAAAACAAAACACAATGATAATCCATCCATTCATCACATTCCGATATATCTGATGTGGCTATATTATTCTGAGACACATACTGTTGAAATTCCTGAACATATGGAGATTCATGGTCATAAATATATCTTGAATTATTAAAAAAAATAGTAAGACCATTTATCCCTATGCCATATATCCCCCCAAATATACAGCACGATAATATTATTGCACCAAATATAATTTGAACTGCCTTTACTGCTTTAAAATCACTTTTCAAATTTGTATCCCTTTCCCCATATAGTTTCTATGACAGCCCGGTTGCATATTTCATAGAATTTATTCCTTATATTTTTTATGTGTACCATAACTGTATTTCCCGAATTATATGTATACAGTTCTTCCCAAATATTTGAATAAATCACCTCAAGTGTATATATTCTATCAGGATGTTTTGCAAGCAATTTGATTATTTCATACTCTTTTCGTGTAAATTTAACACCTATGCCATTCACTTCTACTCTATTCTTATTTTCGTATATCCTTATATCTTTTCTGTCTATATATTCATTTCCTGCATTGTCATCAATTATTTCTCTATCATATACATTTCTACGCCTTAATAATGCCTTGACACGCGATATAAGCTCCATATTGGAAAACGGCTTCACAAGATAATCATCACCGCCCACTTCAAAGCCTTGCATTATATCTATTTCTGATGATTTTGCAGTAAGAAATAAAATTGGGACACTTGATTCTTCCCTCAATTTTTTGCAGGCATCTATCCCTGATAACAACGGCATTATTATATCCATAATAACCAGGCTATATGTTTCATCGAATTTCTTTAAACCGTCCACACCATTTACAGCAATATCAACATAATATCCCTGTAATTCTAATAATGTCTTTATTCCATTACGAATTGTTTCATCATCCTCGACTATTAATATCTTGTACATCTTATATCCTCAACTTTGATTAAATTCAGTAAAAAATCCATATATACTTAAAAAGCAGTTATCCCTCTATCTTTTAAATATTCATATATCTGATCATATGTCACCAGCGATACATTTCCCATTTTTCCGGCTTCCTCAATGCACCCTTGGGTAAATCCTTTTTTCGCGAATAAAAATAAATGGACATTCTCATATCTAAATAATCTGCTCCTCTTTTTCAGCTTTTCGAGCACTTTTACATCCACATTTTCATTTATCCACTTACATTCTCCAAACAATGCAGTGCTTTTATCCTGATCACCCATTATATCAATTTCTGTCTGTATTCTCTCTTGTGGATCTGTCCCCCACCATCGTCCAAGATCATTAAATTCCACAGGTGCTTCTCCATTAATCAATAATTTCCACAGATACTGCATACATATTTCTTCAAATATCCTGCCCATATAATCTGACAGATTTGGAGCAATTCTTTTATACGCAAGTTCTGTTGCACCTCTGCTAATGATAGAATTATTATCAGGTATAAACCGATACCAGAATCTAAACATATTATCAGCTATCACATATATTGATTTTCTGGACTCCTTTTCGCCATATGGAGTTTCTTTCCGTATTAAGCCAAGATTAATCAGATTTTTCATATACTGTGAGCATACACTTGTCGTTTCGCCTATCTTGGTTGCGATTTCCGACATACGGGAGCTGCCTATTGCTACTGCTGTTATTATTGCATTATATACAGCAGGTTCACGGACTTCCTGCTTTAACAGATTTTCAGGTTCCTCAAATATTGCCGATGCTGGGTTGAGGAACACATTTTTTATATTATCCTCTACACTCATGCTGTCATTCATCTGTAAAAGATATTGTGGAGTACCACCAACAATACCATATATCAGAGCCATATCCTCTGCTGAAAATCCGTTGAAATATTTGCAGCTATCCTCAAAATCAAACGGAAGTATCTTCATCTGGGCGGTTCTTCTGCCATACAAAGGCGCCTTATACGCCAGCACATTATCTTCCATGTAAGACATAGATGAGCCACATAATATAAGCATCATTTTAGAATTATCTTTATTTTTATCAATAAGCATCTGCAAGGTTGAAGCCATGCTTTTCGAAGCTTTTGCCACATATGGATACTCATCTATGACAAGCACCAGTCTTTCATTTTCACATAATTTAAATACATATTCTATTGCAGCCTGAAATGACACAAATGAAGTCCCCGGCATTATTCCTGAAGCATATTCCATGATTGCCTGACTAAAGTTCTCCAGATTCTGCTTTTCGTTGCTCTCTACTCCCATAAAATATATTGCTTTTTTATCCTGTATAAAATGGCTTATGAGAGCTGTCTTCCCCACTCTTCGTCTGCCGTAGATTACTGCGAATTCAAATTTATCCGAATTATATAATCCGTTTAAAGTTGCAAGCTCTTTTTCTCTTCCTATAAACATAGCTCTTCTCCCTCCATTTCTATACACAATATTTTATTACTTATATATGGTTTAGTCAATCGTAATTTAGTTAATCATAAATAACTAAATCGTAAATAACTAAATATTTATCTTTCATTTCGTATACACAAAAAAGACGGCCGTCCCGGTCCCCACCGGTTCAGCCGTCTTTATAATAAATTTCAATGTTATACTTTTATATTTTACTCTTATTTATACTTTTTTACTAACTTTTATACTTGTTTAAATTTAGCATCTACTGCTGTGCAAGCACTGCCTGTACCTCTGCCTCTGTAGCGCATGCCATTACCTTGTCTGCCAATGCCTTGCATTCTGCCATGCTGCTGTCTGCGATGGTCTTTCTGGTCTTGAGCACACTTGTGGCACTCACTGAAAACTCATCAAGTCCGAATGCGAGTAACAGCGGAATGAGCTTTGGATCTGCTGCTGCCTCTCCACACATGCCTACCATGATTCCCTCTTTCTTACCGCACTCGATGATACGCTTGATTGCGCGAAGCACTGCCGGATTGAAGGCTGAATAAAGGTATGCTACCTTTGAGTTTCCACGGTCTACTGCCATTGTGTAGCCTGTCAGGTCGTTTGTTCCGATACTGAAGAAGGCTGCCTCTTTTGCAAGCACATCCGCCATCATGCAGGCTGCCGGTGTCTCCATCATGATACCGATTTCGAGGTTCTTGTTGTATGCAATGCCCTCTGCATCAAGCTCTTTCATGATGTCAGCTACCATTGCCTTTACACTGCGAAGCTCATCTACGCCTGTCACAAGCGGAACCATTATCTTTATCCTGCCGAATGCACTGGCTCTCACAAGTGCACGAAGCTGTGTATTGTAGATGTCTGTTCTCTGGAGACAGAATCTGATAGCTCTGTAACCTAAGAATGGGTTGTCCTCTTTCTCAAGGCCCAGATATGGGATTTCCTTGTCGCCTCCGATATCAAGTGTACGGATGATGACAGGCTTGCCCTTCATTATCTCTGCTACTGATTTGTATGCCTCAAACTGCTCTTCCTCTGTAGGAATTGTATCTCTGTCCATGAAAAGGAACTCTGTACGGAAAAGTCCTATTCCCTCTCCGTCACACTCTACAGCTTTCTTTGCGTCCTCAGGCTTTCCGATATTGCATACAAGCTCTACCTTTGTGCCGTCTGCTGATACTGTCGGCACACCCGCAAATTTCTTTAAGAGCTCCTTCTCTTTTTTGTATTCCTCAAGCAGCCCAGCGAATTTCTGCTCTGTCTCAGCGTCAGGGTTTACGATTGCCTCTCCGCTTGTTCCGTCGAGTACCACTCTGTCACCATTTTTGACAGATGTACAGATTCCGTCAATACTGAGAACTGCCGGGATTTCCATAGCTCTTGCAAGTATTGCTGAGTGGGAGGTTCTGCCGCCCACCTCTGTGAGTATTCCTGCGATATTCTCTGCCACGATACCTGCTGTCATGGATGGTGTCAGGTCATGTGCCACAAGCACTGTGCCTGCCGGAGCTGCTGAGATATCGTAGTCCTCGATTCCAAGCAGAATCTTAAGGATTCTGGCTTTGATATCCCTGAAATCTGTCGCTCTCTGCTGCAAAAGCTCATCAGGTATCTGTGCAAATATCTCTGCTGTCTGCTCAAGCACCTGGTCGAGCGCCTTCTCTGCCGTGATTTTCTCACTTACTATGAGCGCTGTAATCTGCTCCTCTATGGTCGGATCCTGAAGCATCTGGATATGTCCGCGAAGGATATCCGCATCCTTTGCTCCGACTGTCTTTTCCATTCTGTCTGCCATGGCGTTTGTATCATTTACAAATTTCTCAATGGCTCCCTGGAGACGTGCGATTTCAGCGTCTGTATCTGTAATTTTCTTATTCTCAATCACTATCTCATGCTCTTCGATAATGACCACATTTCCGATTCCGATTCCTTCTGAGCCGGCGATTCCTTTGTACATATCACACCTCCGATTGACTTTGCTGGTTGATTAATCTCCGAAGTTGTTTTCCTCGAGCTCTTCCATCTTTGCAAGTGCTGCTTCCTCGTCAGCTCCCTCACACTCGAATGTAATCTCTGCATCCTTCTTGATGCATGCTGCGATGATGTTTACAAGGCTCTTTGCGTTGATTCTCTTGTCGCCGAATACGATTGTTACATCTGATTCAAACTTGCCTGCCTCTCTTGCGATAACTCCTGCCGGTCTCATGTGAAGTCCCTCTGCTGCTTTTACTACCATTGTCTTGCTTACCATAGTTTTGTCCTCCTGAATTTAAAATTATTGGTTTGTTTATTTCGCTCACACATATGATTAACTGTATCGCCCTCTGCTATTCATCAGCCTGCCATATGTCCGTTGCTTTCTATGGTTTTATTGTACTGTGCGGTATGAGTTTTTTCAATATTCCCCAAAATGCAAAATTGCACCATCTCTGGTGCAATTTTGTATTAATGTGATATTTACATAAACAGAGCCCTATATTGTTCCTCAGTTGTAGCTTTGTTTCCTACAACAAGATGCCCCTTCTTCAAGAAAATTATTTCATCCTTAACACTATCCACAAAATCAAGTACATGACTTGAAATTATAACAATACAGTTATGTTCCCTGGCAGACTCAATATATTTTTTCAAGACTATAAGACCAGTTGTATCTACTCCGTTCGTTGGCTCATCCAATAAAATAAGCTTTGGAAAACCTATAAATGATGCTATTATGCCAACCTTCTTCTTCATTCCCAGCGAACACTCAGACAGCCTTGTATCTTTATCGTCTTCCAATTCAAAATCTGTCAGAAATGACATGATATCTTCTTTATGTTCTCCTCCAAACTTAATATCACACACCATCCGTAAAAATTGTAAAACTGTCTGTTTTGTATTATTTCCAGTCAATTCCAATGCATAACCTATCTGTGATTTACTCTTCCGCAACAATGTATCCTGATCATCAAGCCTTATCTGCCCCTTCATAGGCTCACTTATACCGGAAATCATCTGTATGAGTGTTGTCTTTCCAGCCCCATTAGGTCCCACAAGAGCATAGATTTTTCCCTCTTCAAAACTGTAGCTCAAATCGAATATTCCCTTTTCCTTATCATATTTTTTTGTCAGATTACAAATCTCTAACATATTCATTCCACCTCCTGGCTCCTCGTACATACCACCATGCACATAACAATATATTTATCCCCGGAACTGTAATTGAAAACATTGCCGCATACAATTTCATCATTTCTAAAGTTGTATATCTTTTTTTCATTTTTACATAATATAAAGCAAAATATGTCACCCAGCAAAGTCCACATTCTACCATATAAATCAAAACCATAAAAACGATTTTAACATCATATTTATGTATAAATGCACAAATCAGATATGCCGCAAATACGACAAATTGGATTTTCAGCTCAACCATCATTTTTTTGCACCATAAGCCACTATATTTTTCACCTAAAAGCCTGTACCACTGTCTGTTGCAGATATCCTCTCGGAAAAAATCTTCTATGCATCCGCTCAGTAATATAGCAAAAATGCATGTTATCACAGAAAAAACATTTGCGTTTTGTGAAATATTTATAGCAAGAAAAATATACCCCGCATATATTACCAGAATCATTATTATATTTTGAGATAAACTAATACACCTTTTTTTCGGTTTATAATTAGCTTTTGAGCACACTCTGTTATCATAAGTTGACACTGTATAAACCAGATAAAGGCACATTATTGTATTTATCAAAAATAGAGAAATTGGCGGATGTTTCAGCACCTCCGCCACACCGCCTATACACTTTGTTTTTACTATACGAATGACGATTGCATATACTTCACCGCCTGCAACTATTGCCTGAATAACTGTAAAGAAAATCCAAATAAAATAAATATATGCTATTATCATAAATATTTTCCCGGATATATTTCTGCAGTATTTTCTTCTAAACATTAGCAATAGCATATTATTTATCAATATCACAATATTAATAATGCTTATCAGCCAATTTAAAATATCACCTGATATATTTATCACTGCAAATACCAACAAAAACAGACTCTCAACCAATATGTTTTTCTTTTTAAACTCAATTATTATTTTCTTTTCCGATTCACCAAGCAGTTTTTTCCACAAGTATGTTTCGCCCTGATATTCTGATATACGATTATTTATATATATGTACCCAACACAAAGCAGAGCTATAATAATCAAGTCTGAAATGTAATCTGATTTCATAATATTATTTTCTCGTTCTTAAATAATTTAGATAAAATGTATACCAAAATAATTGTATATAACAAATTTGATATTACGGTTATTATAACATGATTTATGTTGCCATTGAACAAAAATATCTCATTCATACATTGCGCACTATTATACAATGGAATTATATAATGTATTAATCTATTACTACCATTTTGATTATACATCCCTGAAATTCCTACAAGGGCAACCAGTATTGTAAGCGGAGCCATAGATGATGATGCTTCTTTAATAGATCTTGCTAATACAGATACTATTGCAGTTAATGATATCATTATTAAAACTGTTGAAATTACAATTATAAATAACTCCAAATAATCATTGATTGAATATACAGATGTATCAATCTCATCTTGTCCAATACTTAAAAACGGAAGTGATAACATAGCACCTATAAAACTTGAAATTCCCCCTAACACAACAATAATACTTAATCCAAGTATTTTTCCAATTGCCAATTGCTCTCTTTTAATAGGTGTAACCAGTAGTGTAGCCATTGTTCCTCTCTCTTTTTCTCCAGCAATTGAATCAGGGGCCACCGATGCGCAAATACTAAAAAGCATGGTAATAAGTAACATTGGTAATATCATTGATACAAACTGACCTGTTGAATCTTTTGTTGTAGCTAAATCATATAGGTCATTTCCAGAATTTACATAAAATACATTTCGAATGCAATCTTTATATTCATTTAATATTGATGACAAAAGCATATATCCTGTATTCGAGGAATTACTTTGTGAGTTATAATATATTGAAACACTAGGTACTTGAACACCTTTTTCTGTTCCATTTAAAATATTATCTTCAAAATTCTTATCAAAATCTATATATAAATCTAAATTTTTATCTCTTATTTTATTCATATAATAATTTTGGGGTTTATTTTTTTCTTTAAATGAAATTTTATTTTTTAATAATAGTTCTTTAATGTCATTCGGAACATTATTTATAACTACAGTATATTCACTATTCTGTAAAGTACTGTATGTATTACTCATCACATTTCCAACTAAAGCATACATTATAAAAATCATCAATCCCGGCATAATAATAGTCGTAAAACATAGTCTTTTATCCGTTAGTATTCGTAATAATTCTTTTTTAACAATAATTAATATTTTACTCATTAGTGTTCTCCTTCTTTACTATAATACACTTCAAAAAAAACATCCTCTAATGATTTTTCTTTTTTTATTCTTGAAATACTATCTTCATATTCCAATTTACCATTTATTACAATGCCTACTCTATCAGCAACTTTTTCAACCACTTCAAATATATGTGTTGAAATTATAATAGTTTTTCCATTTGTCTTTAATTCTTTTAAATAATCAATTACCATTTTCGAACTAACAATATCTAGCCCATTTGTTGGTTCATCATATATAATTATATCTGGATCATGTACTAATGATATTGCAATTGCAACTCGTTGTTTCATTCCTGTAGACAAATTAGAAACTTTCACTTCTGCAAATTTATCAATACCTAAAGTATTAAATAATTCCTTTTTACGCACTATACGTAACTCTGATTTAACACCATATAAATCAGAAAAAAAATCATATAAATAATTTGGTGTAAAAAAGCCATCTAATTTCAATTCACTTGTAAGAAAACCAATCTTACTTCGAATTTTATCAGGTTCTTCCGATACATTCACACCATCAATATAGCATTTTCCATCATCTGGTTTTAGTAAAGTTGATAGAATTCTTAATGTTGTTGTTTTCCCTGCTCCATTTGTTCCTAAAAGAGCATATATTTCTCCCTTATTAACTTCAAAAGAAAGCCCATTTAATGCAATATTTGTTCTGCATTGTTGAATTTTTCGCTGCCTTTTCGATATTTTAAATTCTTTTTTTAAGTCTTTTACATTTACCACTATGCTCATTTTTATCACCTACTTTTTCTTATTACTTTTAATTTTTTTGATATAAAAAAGAGGGCTTAAAAGCCCCCTTTTTCAATTAATATACCTTTGTTTTTGATGCAACGATAATAATTGCAACAATTACACCGCCTACGATTACATGTATCATCTGCATTCCCTCCATTCTTCTTATGTTGAAATGTTCATGACCATTTCCTTATCTATGTAAATTAATTTTACATACACTTTCATAACCTCATAAATAAGATTTAAAAATTTCAATATACTCCCATATATAAAAACGGTTGCAATAAAATTAAAATTTTATTGCAACCGAACTGTCATAACAACAATGTTTTAGACTCTAGCTTTGCGTCATAAGATTTCCCTTATTTTGCCCAAATTGTTTATGTCATAATTATATATATTTATATTCATATTGTCAATAGATATAAATAATTTTTTTATCACTTTTTTTATCACAATTTCATTCATTATAATTTCATTGCTGATTATTTTAATAAATCGTTCTACAACTTCAGTTCCATCCCAGCTCCTTCCGGATAGCTGCACAAAGCTCATGAGGTGAAGCAGCCTCCCTGAGCCTGTCAGTCGCTCCATTTTCATTCAGAAGCTTCGTGAAGTCATGGAAAAATGCCTTTGTCGTGTTGACACTGTCAAAGTTTATCGCAAGCAGAAATATCATGTCTGCCATCCTCTCGCCCCACTCTATCGGCTTGTCGAGACGTATAACAAGTATCTGGCAACGGTTTACATGCTCAGGCTTTCCGTGCGGTATGGCTATATTGCAGCCCACAGCGGTTGCCTCCACCTTCTCACGCTCCAGTACATCCCTCGCAAACTCGCTCTGCACTATTCCTTTGTTTATGAGAAGCTGGCACGCGCGCTTTAAAACATCCTTGCGGTTTTTCGCCTTTTTCTCAAATATGATAAATTCCTCCGACAGCATATGTGAAAACTCGCTGACCTCCGCGCTCTGGCCGGTCATGAGCTCAAAGCACTTGTTTCTGATATTTTTCTCATCCTGCGCACTGATTAGTGGAGAAACATACAGAAATCTCATATCCTTGTGGATATCTGCCTGTGTGTCTATGGTCGAGAGTATGAGGTCGCAGTCATACTCGTCAATATGCTCTATGCGGTCTGACGACAAAATGCTTACTATCCTTACATCCGGCACCCTGTTTTCTATTTTGCCCGCTATTATACTGCCGGTCGCATAGCCTGCTGCACCGATTAACACTGCACGCACTGTCATAGGATTTCTGTGCAGGGCTCCGCCCACCTGCAAGGCAATAAATGCTATCTCATCCTCGCTCGGCATGGCACCTGTGTACTTTTCGTAGTATCTCGATACTGTAAAGCATACCGTAAAGAGACTGGCATACGATTGTGTGATATCGGAAAGAAACGGATTGTCTATCTCTATGCCGAAATGAGTCCTCGCAATGGAGCCCGGTAAAAAGCTACGCATGCTCTCACGTAGAAGCTCATTTTCAATCAGATTGGCTGCGAGAAGATTTGACAGATACACTATCATCTCATCCTCTATGCTAAGTGCCTCCTCACAGGACATGACAACACGGTTTTGTCCCTCGGCACAGGAAAAAAGCATTGCCAGATACATGATTTCAGGCTGTGAGAGGCTGATGCCGTGATGTCTGTCCAGAAAGCCTGCTGCCTCCTTTGCCATGTTCTCATGCTCTGTCATTACGAATCCATTTTTCTGTACCTGCTGCTCTGTTTCGGTGCCCGCATCCCCATCATTTGCATCATCACGCATTCGGTTTGACAAATCTAACTCATCCGGCTTCAGCTCTTTCTCCACATCCACCCTGAAAAGTGCAATGGCTATATACTCTGCCAGCATCTGAAATGTGTAATCCGTAAAGATGATATCAAAGCGTCTCTCCACATGATGTATCATGTCAACTGCCATCGACAGATTTACGCTTCTGAAATTATTGGCTATCACCTCGGCCGCGCGTCTTGAAAGCCTGTGGTCATCGGTCTTGATAACCTGCTTATCACTGATTGGATACCTGCAGAAATGCCTCATGGCTTTTCTGATATCAAGCTCACTGCCTGTCGCATATATTCCGTAACCCGCCGTTCTGTGCACCTTAATGCCAAAGAGCAGAAGCTCTGCGTCAAGCTCATTTATATCATCCATGATGACATTTTTGCTGACGTTTAACTCCTCCGAAAAAAGCGCATACGTGTATGTATCCCAGCCACTTAGCAGAATATACGATATGTAGTTCTGTCTCTTCTTCTGCGATACTGCTGCCGATTTCCGCCCTGCCACATCCAGAATCTTTCCTATCTGCGCATCGCTAAAGCACGGCTTCATGCCTTTGCCCGGCTTTCTGTCGAGCGTCATAGAGTTTTGCTCACAAAAATCAGCCACCTCCTTCAGATATGTCTTCACACTTCGCTCCGACATACCTGTGGACGCAGCAAGAGCCTTTGATGTGACAAGCTCATTGTTGTGCTCTGCCAGCTTTTCAATTATCAATAATCCCTTTTCTGAAAGCATAAATCAAAGTTCTCCTGATTATACGTAATTTAACAATTCGACCGGTTCATCTATCAGATTTGTTGCACCATGCTCCTTCAAAAACTCTACGTCCCTGAAGCCCCATGTGACAGATACGCACTCCAGACCTGAGTTTTTCGCTGTGGCGATATCCACATCGGAGTCCCCCACATAGATTGCTTCATCTGCACTCACCTGAAGCTCTTTAAGTGCCTTCTGCACCATATCAGGTGCCGGCTTTTTGCGTATACCCTCTTCCTCCATCTCGCCGACTGCCGATGTCATATACTCCTTGAAATAAAGCTGATTGAGCTCCTTTACCGCCGGGTCAAGCTTGTTTGAAACAATAGCAAGCTTTATGCCGTTTAATTTAAGCTCCTTTAAAAGCTCCATGATTCCATCATAAGGTGCTGTATTGTCATTGCAATGAGCCTCATAATATTCCTTGAAATCCGAAAATGTCTTTTCAAACTTTGGATTGTCTGCCCCCTGTGGCACTGCGCGCTCCATCAGAAGCTTTACACCGTTTCCCACAAATCTGCGCACCTCGTCGAGTGTACGCTCCGGCATGCCATTTTGTTTCAATGCATAGTTTGTTGCATTTTTTAAATCCTCGAGTGTGTAGAGAAGTGTTCCATCAAGGTCGAAAACGACCGCTTTTTTACGGTTTTCCTCCTCACCCTTTGCTATATGTGTCTTTTCAAATTCTGTCTTGCTTATCATATATGCCTCATTCCTATCATCATTTGGCAGAACCATAATATCTCCAGGTCTGCCTGATATATAACTGCTGTCATCCTTATTCTTAAATAGCTTTACCTTGTGCTTTAGCACAAATGCTCTTGAAAAATCCTCCTCAACAGGTATGCACACTCTGGCATGTGCCATTCCATCCACTATAGTCTCCGTATCCTTATTCTTGAACTTCGGGACATAATCTGTCTGTTTCACAGTAAACCGCCAGTCCTTGTATATCCTGAAGCTTTTGTTCAGTCTGTCCAGATTTAAAATCCGTACACTGCCGTCTTCTCCTATTATGACCACCGTATCCTCACCAACAGGTGTGGAGATATCCCCCTTAGCTGTCCGCACTCCCATGCAGCAGCCCACAGGCAGTATATCCTTTGCAATGATATATCCCATCGGTATCGGGCGTTTCTTATAATCCACTTTTTTGAAGCCACTCGTATCAAAATCTTCTCCGTAAATTATCTTTGTATCGTTTAAATAATCAAAAATCCTCTCTTCCAAAAAAGATTTGATTGCAGAATCCGAAGGACGTTTGCGTGTACCATCGCTGCTGTACTGAAATCTTGGTGTCAAGTCTTTTTCTCTGCAATAGACATTATAGCTGTCTATCAGCAGATCCATCGGAATAAATCCACCGGCCTTGTAATAATGTCCTCCGCCGGAGCCTATGTCCCTGCACACTTCCTGCGCCATTTCGCTCGCGCTCACCTCTTTTATGCAGCTTCTAAACGAAAGCTTCACTCCATTCTTAATCACTGAAAATACCATACATATGTCAATAGCATCCACCTCCAGCACAAAATCGCTTATGATGCCGAGTACATTTGGGTCACATGCCCCTGCCTTTACGATCGCCAGACGATATTCCTCTATATAATCGCGCCCCAGCAATGCTGTTGCGGCTATGTCCAGCTCCTCAAGTGACATGTTGGCATTTCGGAATTTGGCCACTATAGTGCTGTCAAAATCCGCCTCATCGCGCAGATCCCTATCAAGCGAATGTGTTATCTCGGTAAATTCTCCGGTGTCGGTGTAAAGTCCATAATACAGTGCTGTTGCCAGGTTTCGATTTATCTCTACGCACTCCTCACGCAGCATATCCCACACAATTGTTGCACATGAGCCCATATAGCTCATGACACGGTTCATAGCAGGAAGCTGTCCCGATACTCTGTGGTGATCTATGACAGCCACATTTTCTGCCTTGAAAAATGTGACATTCCCACCACCGTACTGACAATCGACAGTCACAAGCAGCTGCGGATTGTCTAAAAAATCCACATGCTCTATCGGTATGCCAAGACTGTCTACCATAAGCACCAGATTGCTCTTGTGTATGATATTCCTGCCTCCGTATACAAGTCTGGGACTTTTTCCATTCAGCCTCAGGTATTCATAGACTCCAAAACCGCTTGCCAGTGCATCTGCGTCCGGATTATCATGACATTGCACAATTATGTTATCAAATTGTAATAAATCACTTAGCTTCATTATTAGCTCCCTGAATAGTTATATTAATTCATTTTCTCATATGTGTATTTATGGCTGCTTCAAATCATCACATTATTTCAGGTACGGAAACAGCAGCGAGCTTCTGTCCTTCTCGTCAAACATCGAATTGTACTGCAGGATATTGTATGCCTTTATCCATTTTGCCTCGTCTCCTGTTGCGTCATCCACATGCATAAAACACTCATTCTTTTTCGAATAATAGCCCCTTGAATTTATGGCCGGAATCTTCTCCATCAGCTCTGCGAGGAACCGGTTGTATGCCGGCAGATCTATGTTGGCTCTCTCAAGCGTCAGTGTGGACAGGTAGTTGAGGCTCGTCACATCAACTTTCTGTGCATCCGTCTCGTAATTGGTCCATATGAAAAACGGCACCTTGTACAGATCCTCAAGCTCCTGCTCTGTAAGTCCGGAATTGCCCTTGCCATTTAAAAGCTTGATAAAATCATTGCATAATCCCGGCTGGTGGTCTCCAAAAAACACAATCTCTACCGGATCATCCACACCCTTAAAGTATGTGATGAGATTTTCGAGCGCCTTGTCACTCTCATTCAAAAGTGACAGATACTGGTTCGCATCGGTGTATGACGCTCCAACCTTGTAAACCTCCTGGTTGAAGTTGTCATATCTCTCACCGTAGCCACCATGGTTTTGCATCGTGACACCCATGATGTAAAGCTTCTCGTCATCGCTCTTTTTCTCGTAGCGGTCAATAATCTTATCATAGAGCTCCTGGTCAGTGATATATTCCCTGAGTATCTTTGTCTGGTCAAAATCATCTATAAAGTAAGTCTCATCATAGCCCAGATGCGGATAAACCTTGTTTCTGCTCCAGCCTGTCGCATAGTATGGATGCATCGCAACCGTCGTATAGCCGATATTCTTCAGGTTTGAGACTATGGAGGTCGGGTCATCACTTATATACTGCTGATAAACCACCGAGCCGTCCGGCAGAAATGCCATCGAGTTTCCTGTCTCAAATTCCCACTCAGAGTTTGGCGTCTTCGCACCGTACACGGACGAAAGAGCATAGCCTTTAAGCGTATTTTCACTCAGAGAATCCATAAACGGCGTAACCTGCGTGTTGGTCTCAAAATCTCCCACCACCGACAAATCCGCAAACGACTCATTCATGATAACAATGATTGTCGGATTTTTCGCATCAGACTGCGAATATGAGCCGTCCGTTTCCTTAAAATTGTCTGCTATCTTGTCAACTGCTGCCTTGCTGTAGCCATCAGGTGCCTTCACAAAACTGTCCCTTATGCCGAGCACAAAGTTCAGCAGATAGCCGTTTCTGTACGTGCCCTTTTTCTCCCAGGTCTCGGTGTTCAGTGACATGGAATTCATAATGACATACAGCACACATATTATTGTGAGAAGAATCGAAATAATTCTCATATGGATAGCCGACTCGAACTGCACTTCTATGCGCCTTACCAGCATGATATACAAAACAGCCGCCAGAATCACATACAAAAACTTGTAGTCTATGACGAATTTGTATTTTGTCACGACGGAAAGTCCTGTTCCCGCTGACTTCAAATCCGCATACGTAAACTCATTGCCACGGAATTCATAGACAAAGTAATCTATAAATCCAAACGCGAGTATGGCAATTGATGCTATGGTACATGTCAGCCTCGTGTTGTTTGTGATAAAAAGTATCACCAGATATATGGCGAGCGCCAGAACCACATTCACCACGCATACCATATCGGTGGTTTTCACAAAGTCCTCATCTGTCAGCAGCACATACTGCACCGAAAAAACAGATAGTATCGCTCCGATGGCAAGCAGTATCGCAGCCCAAAGCCACGAAAGCTTCACCGGAAGCTCAAGCTTCACATTTACAAGTCCAAAATATACTGCCGCAAACAAAAGAATCACCCACCAGCTCGCCGATGTAAAGTAACCTACAAGCGCGGCCGCTGCTGCTGCAATTCCAAAATGTATGTTGTTTTGTTTTGTTATCTCAAATTTGATGCTCATTTCTGCCTCTTAATAATGCTTCTTAATGTTGCCTCTTAATGCTTCCTCTTAAGACTTTCTCTTAATGCTTTCTCTTAATGCTGCCTCTTAATGTTGCGATTTGATTTTAAATTATATTTCCTAATTAGTAAAGAAGTCCTCAATTTGACTGTATATAATGTGCATCAGATTTGTTCTTGCCTCAACGCTTGCCCACGCAATATGTGGTGTGATAATCAGCTTGTTTGAATCCTTTATCGCACGGAGCGGATTGTCCTCACTCATAGGCTCCTGCGCCAGCACATCAAGACCTGCCGCCGCCAGCTCTCCATCCATAAGCGCCTGTGCCAGATCCGCTTCATTCACTATAGGACCTCTGCCAAGATTTAAAAATATCGCAGATTTTTTCATCTTTTCAAACGCAGCCTTGTCCATCAGACCAAGTGTGTCATCTGTGAGCGGCGCATGCACCGACACGATATCAGACGTGGTAAGCAAAGTATCAAAATCCACTCTCTCATAGCCCGGCTGCGAATTTCTTCCTGATGTAGAATAATAAACCACATGGCAGCCAAAAGCCTTTGCGATATCAGCCACGCGTCTTCCGATATTTCCAAGCCCCACGATGCCCCAGGTCATACCGCTAATCTGGTGAAACACATTAGAAAAATGCGTAAACGACGTATCACCCACATATTTCTCGCTCTTCACATAATCATCATAATATCTCAGCTTCTCAAGCAGATAAAATAGCAGTGCAAATGTATGCTGCGCCACAGTCTCTGTAGAATACCCTGCGACATTTCTCCATTCAATGCCTCTTTTTGCCAGATATTCTTTATCCAGATTGTTTGTGCCTGTTGCAGTCACACATACGAGCTTTAAATTTTTTGCCTGTCCTATAGATTTTTCATTTACCTCGACCTTATTTAAAACAATCACATCAGCATCCCTTGTGCGCTCCGCTGCTTCCTCTATTGTCGAAAAATCATATTTGACAACCTCCCCGAGCTTGTCATATTCTGAAAGGTCGATGTCGTCACCAATTGTTTTGGAATCTAAAAATACTATTTTCATGGTTTGTTTCCTCTGTGCTATATATTTATTTGTTTTAATTTCTATTTTTAGGGGACTTCGCACTTGCAGGCTGTGATGGTGCGCCGGCATATGGTATATTCCTCAGAAATATATGAAGTCAGCCACAAAAAATGCATCCGGATAGTCTGTTTTATCAGTCTGCTTTTTATCGTCACCGAAGGTTAATGGAACTTTGTGGCAGTTCATATATTTCTTCGGAACACACCATATGCCAGCGGTAATGCAGGTTTGCGTGTGCGAAGTCATCTCAATAATTATCTATATTTATCAATGTATTTCATACATATAAATATACATATAAATGTACACATAAATATACACATAAATATACACATAAATATAAATATAAATATAAATATAAATATATTTATACCACATTTCCGGAAATAAAACCACTGTATCAGTATTTGATTAAACAAAGCTTAAGAAAGCCCGCCATATTAATGATAAATTTCATCAATATGGTGGGCTTTAACTATTCTGTATCTCTCTTATGTTAGCATTTTATCTCACAGAGAATTTGTAATCTGTCTCTGTGTGGTATGTATCACCTGCCTTTGTAACAGGTGTACTGAAGTTTGTCTCATTTATTGAGTTTGGATAAAACTGTGTCTCGAGGCAGAATGCATCGCGGTTATTGTATTTGACTCCGCCCTTGCCTTCCTGTCCCACGATAAAGTTGGCAGTATAAAGCTGGATTCCGACACAGTCGGTGTATACCTCCATCTGTATGCCACTCTCAGGAGAGTATGCTGTTGCGACCTTTTCTACTCCCGGAGCGGTCTTGTCTATTGCAAAATTGTGATCATATCCGCTTCCATAGTGAAGCTGTGTATCATTTGCCTCGATATCTCTTCCGATTGGCTTAGCCTCTGTAAAATCAAATGGTGTACCCTCAACCGGTGCAATCTCACCCGTAGGAATAGCCTTGGAATCCTTTACAGGTGTATAATGCTCAGCATTTATCTGCAATGTGTGAGTGTATACGCTTCCTGATGCATGACCGTTCAGATTGAAATAGCTGTGGTTTGTCATATTGAATGTAGTTGTCTTATCTGCCTTTGCATTGTATATAATAGCAAGTGCATTTTCTTCTGTTACCTTAAATGTCACATCAACGACTGCATTTCCCGGGAAGCCCTGCTCCAAATCTGCATCCTCTATCTCAAAGGTAATCTCATCTGCCTTCTGCTCCTTAACAGTCCAGAAGCGCTTAGAAAAACCATTTGAGCCACTGTGAAGACTGTTCTCATTGTCATTAGCCTCAAGCTTATATTCCACTCCATCAATATTAACCTTTGCATCAGAAATCCTGTTTGCATATCTACCGACAGTAGCACCAAAATAGCAGTACTCCTTCTCATATGACTTTACATTGTCATATCCTAAAATGACATCTCTCTCATCGCCATCCCTGTCCTTTACAAAAATAGATACAACTGCAGCGCCATAGTCTGTCAAAAGTACTCTCAATCCACCGCCATTGCTGATTTCGTAAAGCGATGCCTCCACTCCTTTTGATGTTGTACCGAAAGCTTTTTTACTCATGCCCCATATCCTCCTTTGGTTACATTATGTTTGTTGCATTTTTTGTAACTTTATGTTTGTTACATTTTGTTTTAGTACATTATGCTTTTTACATTATGTTCTGTTATTCTTTGCTTGGTAGCATTTCGATTGCATAATCGCATTTTTCTTATTCTACGCATTCCTTTGTATTTTACTTCTTTTGATCGCATAAGTAAACTTTTTCGTGCAAATATCCGATAAAATATTTATAACAAATATTTAAGTGCAATTATACGTTCAAAATAAAACCTAAAATCGTAGTTATAACGCAATTATTTTAAACTTTAAAATTTAAAAACATAAAGAGGATTAACATGAGTACACGAGTAAGTTCAGCAACAAATCTTTCAGCAACATATTTTATGAGAAATTTTTATTCAAACAACCGCGATGCCATGAAATCATCCAAACGCAAAGAATATAGTATTACAGAGCTCGCTTACGATGATTCAACCGCCCTGCACCGCGCAGCTAAAAAATTAAAGAACTACAAGTATTCGGACGACGAAAATACCGATAACATCCGCGGAACAGTCATGGCTCTTGTTGACACATACAACAATTCTATTGATTCCGCCTCAAACAGCAGTTCAACCTCCATGAAGCGTTATGCCAAGCAGCTCAAAAAGCTGGCAAGTAAATACAGCGACGAGCTTGAGGACATTGGCATCACAATAAACAAGGATGGGACCCTGAAAGCAAATGAGGAGCTTGTCAAAAAGGCCGACGCAGACACTCTTAATTCTCTGTTCGGAAATGACAATGACTTCACAAGCAGTCTGTATCGTGTCTCACGCCAGATGAGCAGCTCGTCATATGATGATTACTACACATCTCTGCGGACAGGAAGCAATATAAATCTGACGGTATAAATCTAACGGTGTAATTTTTATAATGTAATTTTAGCATTTCAACTGTAGAATTTCGACTTTGCAAAAGAATAATAGATAATAAATATATGGCTGTCTTTTTCATAAAATAAAGCAAAAAAAGACAGCCATCGTTCTGCTGTCTTTTAGGAGAAGGTATTTTACTATGGGGATAGTAAAAAATATATAATGTATTGGGGGGTTTTTACAGTTATTATAGTATCACCTTGACCTCTGAAAGTGTTAACAAACATGCACAAATTTTCGATTATTTTTTGTGCAGTTTTACTAATTAAAATATGTTGTCCGGAGTTCAATTCACCATATATCAATAGAAAAAGAAAACCACCACTCTTACGAGTGATGGTTTTCTTTTTCTAATGAGACATCGGGGATTCGGTCTACGCTCCGCTTCGGTCCGCGCTGAACAGACGTCCCCCGGACGTCTAGCGCCCCGACCAACTACGTTGTCCGGAGTTCGAACCCTCCGATGTCTTGCATTAAAAAACGCCTCTCTAAGAGAGACGTTTTTCAATGAGACATCGGGGATTCGAACCCCGGACAACTTGATTAAAAGTCAAGTGCTCTACCACCTGAGCTAATATCCCATAATAAATTAAAATGCCCAGTTCCGGAATCGAACCAGAGACACACGGATTTTCAGTCCGTTGCTCTACCAACTGAGCTAACTGGGCTTGCCTCACAACAAAAATTATTCTACACGATTTGTCTTTTGATGTCAATATTAAAATTGAGAAAATTTGGATAGTTACAATAAATAAGGAATGTAGTATTAAAAACTATATAAAATAGAAAATGATATAATTTTATCTTGACATGAATACCTTAAAGGGCTACTATGTATATATGTTTGATTATCAAATAATTTGAATATCAAACATAAAAATGAAATTTATACATGTTCGGAGGTACATATTATGTTGAGAGAACTGAGAATCGGAGATATGGTTGCAAAGCTTCCTATCATTCAGGGAGGTATGGGAGTTGGAGTGAGTCTTAGCAGACTGGCCGGAGCTGTTGCTAAGGAGGGTGGTGTAGGAGTGATTTCCACCGCGCAGATTGGCTTTGAGGAGCCGGAGTTTGAAAAGGACCAGGCAAAGGCTAATCTGATTGCTATCAAGAAGCATATTAAGAAAGCAAAGGAGCTTGCCTGTGGACATGGAATGGTAGGTGTCAATATCATGGTGGCTTTAAAGCATTACAAGGAGCATGTTCTGGCTGCGGTTGAAGCAGGTGCTGATGTTATTATAAGCGGGGCAGGACTTCCAATGGAACTGCCTGAGCTGGTCGATGAAAAGTCACATACAAGGATTGCTCCGATTGTTTCTTCAAAGAGAGCAGCAAATCTGATTCTTAAAATGTGGGCACACAGATACAACCGCACAGCGGACTTTATTGTTATCGAGGGACCAAAGGCCGGAGGACATCTGGGATTTTCCAATGAACAGCTTGCAGATATGGAGCATATGGATTATGACAGCGAGATTAAGGAGATTATCAGCTGTGCAAAGACATATGAGGAGAAGTTTAAAAAGCACATTCCGGTAATTGTAGCAGGTGGAGTGTTTACACATGAGGATGTCCTGCACTGCATGGAGCTTGGAGCCGACGGAGTGCAGGTGGCGAGCCGTTTTGTGGCGACAGAGGAGTGTGACGCATCTGATGCCTATAAGCATGCTTATCTGAACGCGAATGAGTCTGATGTGCAGATTATACAAAGCCCGGTCGGAATGCCGGGGCGTGCTGTCAGAAATGAGTTTATCAGGGGTTTGGAAAAGAAAAAGCAGCCTATCACAAAGTGCTACAATTGTCTTGAGAAATGTAACCCTGCAACAGTGCCGTACTGTATTACGAAGGCACTGATTGCAGCGGTTAAAGGAGATATGCAAAACGGTCTGGTATTCTGCGGTGCCAATGTGGGCCGCATAAACCGGATGACTACGGTCCACGAGCTTATGAGTGAGCTTGTGGGAGCATAGGCAGTACATCCTCACAGTAGCAGCGAAGCACTTCACCTACACTCCATGCCTGCGCATAGCAGCCACGGCCGGTGTGAGGGGCATCGCCGTCAAATATCTCGCATATTGAGCCGATACAGTTGTTGAGCAGATGCTCCCTTACAGGGTCAAGCAGCTTGTCAGCGCATAAAGCGGTCGCCTTCGTACGGCCGTTTACCTTTACATAGGCACTGATAAAACCACCGAGCAGAAAGCCCCAGGCTGTTCCCTGATGATAGGCATGGTCGCGCTTTGAGAGAGAGCCGATGTAAATCGGATGGTAATCCTTGTGGTCAGGATCGAGCGAACGCAGTCCGCAGCCTACGTACAGCTTATCCATTACCGTATCCACAATTGCTTTTTCACGCTCCATGTCAGGCATGGTAAATGGCAGGCTTACGGCATAAATCTGGTTTGGACGGATTGTATCGTCATCCTCGTCAACCACATCATACAGGCAGCCTGTGTTTTCATTCCAGAAGCGCTTGTTGAAGGAAGCCTTTACGAGAGAAGCAAGCTGTCTGTAGCTGTCATCGTTATCGCCAAACTTAGCCTGAAGCATATCCATGGTGCACAGTGCGTTGTACCAAAGTGCATTTATCTCGACAGGCTTGCCGTGACGAGGCGTAGCAACCCAGTCACCGACACGAACATCCATCCATGTTACCTGGTCGAGTCCGCTTCCGGCATGAATGAGCCCGTCCGTGTCCATATATATGGAAAAATCAGTGCCTTTTTTATAAGTAGATATGATATCCTTTAAGCATGGATAAATATCCTTCTTTATAAATTCATAGGCATCGGGAGTAGACACATATTCAAGATATTTGTAGACAGCATAAAAATACCACAGTGATGCATCTACAGTATTGTAGAGAGGCTCAAGTCCGCTGTCCGGGAACATATTCGGGATGAGCCCGTCCTTACAGTACTTGGCAAAGGTCAGTAGTATATCGTGAGCTTTTTCAAAACGGCCGGTGCAAAGTGTCAGGCCAGTGTATGAAATCATAGTGTCACGGCCCCAGTCTGTAAACCAAGGAAGTCCGGCGAGCACAGTGTCATAGCCTGTTGACTGTCTGTGTGCGATGAACTGGTTTGCAGCCACAGTAAGCTTCACGGCAAAGTCATCAGTGAAGCCGCTTCTTTTAATCAGCTCATCGGTGTAGTCAAGCTGCGCATGTAGTATTTCAAAAGCACTTTCGTTATCAGAAACAAGGTGTTTGGCGAAGGCTGAACCTGCGTTGCCGTTACAGGCTTTAAGTGGTACGATATCGCACATTACAGAAAAATGCATTGATTCACCGGCAGGAATATCCACGCTCACGTCATATGGGCAAAATGCACAGTCGAGGCCGGGCACTTCATTGTCCACCTCGGTCTGAGCCTCAAGGTCACAGATATATTTGTCGTCTCTTTCAGTAAGCTCCCCGCCTGAAAAAGCCATGCGGATACAGTGGTCATCATGAGCTTTTGGGATGAGACTAAAGCCATGCTCCTGCTTTTGGACCTCGAATTTTAATGAATCGACGGTGGAACTTTCAGAGTGCTCACGGAAGTTCATAAGAGGCGTGATCAAAAGCTTAGCCGCTTCGCCTTTGTTTTGAACCTCATATGCCACGGCAGCGAGATTTTTTCCCTGTGCCAGTGCGATGTGTTTTTTTATGGTGATATCACCGGCCTCATATGTAAAGCATATGGTTCCGTCGTATGTGAAATCGCTTATATATTGGATACCGTTGGTGTGGCGTCCGCCCTTGAACTGGTCACTTGAGAGGTCGTAGGTGTGGCTGTCTGTGACTATTTTTTCGTTTGTCTTTGAGAAGCAGACGTATCTTTGCACAGGTGCATGAAGGCTTGCAATCAGATAGCCCTGATGCGTACGGTTTATCGCACCGGTGACTGAACCGCCGGCATATCCGCCAAGGCCGTTGGTTAAAGCCCACTCCCTTCTTATGTTGTTTTTGAAATCATTTTGCGGTTTTAAGTTAAATTGCATCTTAACCCTCCGAAATTTCACTAAATTTTTATAATATTTTAACCTATAACCATGAAAAAATCTATACGAAACGGTAAAAATCTGTTATCATTATAAAGATATATATTTTCAATATGCAAAGGAGAATTATAATGGAAGTATTTACATTGATTGCGCGTAAAAAAAATGTGGCGCTGGTATTTGTTTCGTACCTGCTTGTGGCTCTTGCTGCGATAAGTCTTCTGACTATCTGCATCGGCTTTGCACCGGGTATTTTATTTGCAGTAGTATTTGGACTTATTGCATATCTTATGATAATGGCACAGAACACCGAGTTTGAATATTCATATTTTGACGGAGAGCTGCGCTTTGCCAAAATTAAAAACAAGAGCCGCAGAAAGCGCCTTGGAATATACAGCATGGAGTCTGTAGCAGCAATCGCACCGGCAGGTGACAGAAGTGTATACAATTACGAGAATGGAAATGAGATCAAGAAAATAGACTATACCTCAGGTCAGAAGGATGTACCTTATTATGATATCGTCATCAAATCGCCTGATGAGAACGTACTTATAAAGGCGGAGCTTGATGACAAGTTCCTCACAGAGGTGGAGAAAAAATACAGATCAAAGGTTAAAAGAAGAGAGGAGTAATTACTCCTCTCCTTCCAAATGGTACATTTTGGATTTTGTTTTGCCGGCATCGTATCCGGTTGAGTATCCTTTGTTGCCGTTTAACAGTCTCAGACATTTGGGACAAAGAGTGCCGAAGGTAACAGGTGCACCGCACCGCTGGCAGTGAAGACCGGCTATAGTGGAGGCTGATTCAGACTGCTTGTACTCGATGCGGCCGTCCTTTATCCAGCTCTTTACCTGTCTAAGCGGTATCTTAAAATGTTCTGCAACCTCGTATTCATTTACGTCGTGGGTACGGATAAATTCCTTTACCTCGCGGAATAATGCCAGATCAAGGCATCGTGGGCAGAGATTCTCTTTATAGTCATGTGGCAGAGGCCTTTTACAGTTTTCACATACTTTTGTGTTGTTGTTAAAAAGACTTTTAGGATTATCCATAGGTGCCTCCTTAAGCTTGTTTTATTCATTATATCATAACAGATTTTATAAAGAAAGTAGGGACTTTTATAATGTCAATTGCAGTTTTCGATTCAGGAGTCGGCGGAATAAGCGTCTTAAAGAGCCTGGTTGAAGTGATGCCTAACGAAGATTTTATATATTATGGTGATTCAGCAAATGCGCCTTATGGTACCAAAACACTTGAGCAGGTGCGAGCTTTGACCTGTGAGCATGCAAAGGAGCTGATTTTAAATCAGCATGCAAAGGGGCTTGTTGTCGCGTGCAATACAGCCACCAGCGCGGCAGTGCGTATATTAAGAGAACAATATCCCGATGTTCCTATCGTAGGGATAGAGCCTGCAGTCAAGCCTGCGATGCTTTTTATGGAAAATCCGAGAGTGCTTGTGATGGCTACACCTATGACTATCAGGGAGGAAAAACTTAAAAAGCTTATGGACAGATACAGACACTTGGGTGAGATTATTCCATTGCCTTGTCCTGGGCTTATGAATTTCGTTGAGAGAGGTGACTTGTACGGTGATGATGTGAGACAGTATCTCGAGGAACTTTTGTATTCATATTCGCATGGTGAGATAGATGCGGTTGTGCTGGGATGCACACATTATCCGTTTGTCAGAAAAATGATACAGGAGGTGCTTGGAGATAGGGTGCGTGTGTTCGATGGAGGAAACGGTACAGCGCGTGAGATGAAAAGACGTCTCGCAGAAAAAGGTCTGCTGACAGACAGCACCGCTGCAGGTATTGTGGATTTTCAAAACAGCCTGACCGGACAGAGCCATGAGGATAAAATACAGCTCTGTAAGGCACTTTTTGACAAAAAAATTTAGTTGATATTTACAAAATATTACAAATCTAAAAAAAGTATAAAATAATCACGACCTTTTTAATAAAATATTTCTAAAATGTACATTGTTAGGACATAATTACCACATATACTTATATCTGTAAGAGGAACAAAACCTTTTACATTATTCCCTTTTTATTAATAAACATTTTCATAACTAAACTCCTCGAGAAAGGATCGCGTTGTTACCGCGTGTAACATCGCGGTCCTTTCTCACGTTTTGCATGCAGGCTGCGGAGACGCAGCCTTACTGTTTTAGCTATGCACAACGCTTCCACATATATCGTTCAGCACACACATGTCACAGTGCGGTGTGGTTCGGGCAGTGCATACGGCGCGTCCATGATCAACCAGCCTGTGGCAGAAGTCATTGCTCTCCTCGGGTGGGATGATTTTCCAAAGCTCCATCTCCACTTTTTTCGGGTCCTTTATTCCATCTACAAGTCCTATACGGTTGCAAAGGCGTATGCAGTGTGTGTCGGTGACGATGGCAGGCTTGCCGTACACATCACCCATAATCAGGTTGGCACTCTTTCTGCCGACTCCCGGCAGCTTCAGCAGGTCGGTCATATTGTCAGGCACAAGACCGCCAAAATCATCGCGAAGCATTCTCATGCAGGCACTTATATCACGTGCCTTACTCTTTCCCAGGCCGCATGGACGTACAATTTCTTCTATGTCGGAAACATCAGCATCGGCGAGAGCCTCGATGGAAGGATATTCTTTGAACAAATCCACCACGACTACATTTACGCGGGCATCAGTGCACTGGGCTGCGAGTCTGACTGATACGAGGAGCTTCCAGGCCTCGTCGTACTCAAGAGTGCAATCGGTGCGAGGATATGCGGTTTTTAGTCTTTTTATTACTTCAATGGCTAATTTTTCTTTTGTCATATGAGCCTCCTTATATTTGTTTTGTAACTATTCAGTAACTTTATTTTATAGTATACAAAAATGCACAGAGATTGTAAAATGGATTTACGTGGAGCGGATTACGTGAGAGGAACGGTGTGAAAATGGAAAATATGAATAACGCATATGCAAATAAAAAATGTACAAATAACATATATATAAACAACAGATATACTATAGAAGTAACTAGGAAAAGAATAAAAAACATGTATCTTCGTGTGAAGGATACGGATGGCACACTATCAGTGAGTGCTTCTTATGGCATGAGTGATACGGAAATCAGGAAATTCGTGGAGAGCAAATCAGACTGGATTGAGCGGACCATGCAGGAAATGCTTGTCGCAAGGCAGCTTAAGGAGCAGGAGCCGGTTATGGTACCCTTCATGGAGAGGGAGATGCGCAGGGAACTTAAGATGCAGCTGCAGAGGCTTATAGACAAATGGGAGCCTGTTATGGGAGTTAAGTCAGCCGGCTTTACGATAAAGAAGATGAAGACAAGGTGGGGATCATGCAACGTTAAGTCACATCATCTGAATTTCAACCTTCTGCTGGCTAAGGTGCCGTCGGAGTGCGCAGAGTATGTGGTGGTTCACGAGCTTACACATCTGCTTGAGCCAAGCCATAATGCCAGGTTCTGGTCGCTGATGGAATATTATCTGCCGGAAAGCAAAAAGCTGCGTAAACAACTAGCTGGCTTTTCTGCGCAGGATATGATATGATATTATTAAAGACTCACTTAGGGAAAGGAAGCTTCAAATGGAATTTTGGGATATATACGATAAGGATAAAAAGCCGACAGGCCGTACAATGAAAAAAAACGACTGGATACTTAAGGATGGAGAGTATCATCTTTCAGTGCTTGGCGTGATTCACAGACCAGATGGCAGATTTCTTATCACACAGCGTGTCATGACAAAGGCATGGGCACCGGGCTGGTGGGAGGTTTCAGGAGGAGCCGCACAGGCAGGTGAGAGCTCATTTACCGCAGTCTGCAGAGAGGTGAAAGAAGAGGTGGGCCTTGATGTATCACAGTGTCCGGGAGGGCTTGCCTATACCTATCACAGAGAGAATCCGGGCGAGGGTGACAACTATTTCGTGGATGTTTACCGCTTTGAGCTTGATTTCAAGGAGTCTGACGTACAGATTCAGACAGAGGAGGCACTTGGGTTTAAAATTGCCACACTCGATGAAATAAAAGAGCTTGCTGCGCAGGGAGTGTTCCTGCACTATGACAGCATAAAGCAGGTATTTGAAAGTTAATTGCTATGATTATGATAATAAGATAACATAGAATTATAAGATTACATAGAATTATAAGGAGCAGATTATGGCATTACCAAAGGATCCGGTTATGTTGCTTAGCTTTGTAAACACACAGCTTCGGGATAATTATTCAGGATTGAAGGAGCTTGCGGCAGCATATGATATTGATGAGAAAGAGCTTTGCGACAAGCTTGCACAGATTGATTACAAATATGACGAGACTGTCAATCAGTTTAAGTAGATTTTCAGCATACATATTAAAAGTGATGGAAGGATAAGATAATGGAGACATGCTGCGATTTTTGTGCATACAATGAATATGATGAGGATGATGAGGAGTATTATTGCTCGGTAAATATGGACGAGGATGATATGGCGAGATTTGTCCAAAGCAGCTATAAGCGCTGTCCGTTTTACCGCTCAGGCGATGAATACAGGGTTGTCCGTCACCAGATGTGAAGCATTATAACAAAATATAATAAATATAATTAAAAAATAAATTGCATTAATCAATTTAAGGCTGTATAATAAGTTGGTTATTTTAAAAATTAAGAATTTACAAATATACAAAGCATATTGATAAGGAGGAAAATTATGCCTGTAAAATACGTGTTCGTCACCGGTGGAGTTGTTTCCGGTCTTGGAAAAGGAATTACCGCAGCGTCTCTTGGACGTCTTTTAAAAGCTCGTGGATACAAGGTGACAATGCAGAAGTTCGATCCATACATTAATATTGATCCGGGTACCATGAACCCTATTCAGCACGGAGAGGTGTTTGTAACAGACGATGGAGCTGAGACAGATCTTGATCTGGGACACTATGAGCGTTTTATTGATGAGAGCCTGACAAAGAACTCAAACGTCACCACAGGAAAGGTATACTGGTCAGTATTACAGAAGGAACGTCGTGGTGACTACGGTGGAGGAACAGTACAGGTTATCCCTCATATCACCAATGAGATAAAGAGCAGATTCTACAGGGATTTCACATCTGAGGATACCACAATCGCAATCATCGAGGTGGGCGGTACAGTCGGCGATATCGAGAGTCAGCCGTTCCTCGAGGCAATCAGACAGTTCCAGCATGAGGTGGGACACGACAATGCCATCCTGTGTCATGTGACACTGATTCCATACATCAAGGCGTCAGGAGAGCTCAAGACAAAGCCTACACAGGCCAGCGTAAAGGAGCTTCAGGGCATGGGAATCCAGCCGGATATCATTGTATGCCGTTCAGAGCATGAGCTTGACCAGAAGCTTAAGGACAAGATTGCGCTGTTTTGTAATGTACCGAATTCACATGTATTACAGAACCTTGATGTGGAGTATCTCTATGAGGCACCACTTGCCATGGAGCAGGAGAATCTTGCAAAGGTTGCATGCGAGTGCTTGAATCTCGACTGTCCTGAGCCGGATCTTGCAGACTGGAAGCAGATGGTTGAGGATCTCCGTCATCCTGATAAAGAGGTCAAGATCGCGCTTGTCGGAAAATATACAGCACTTCACGATGCATACATTTCAGTTGTTGAGGCACTGAAGCATGGCGGTATTCCTGAGCATACCACAGTTGATATAAAGTGGGTTGACTCAGAGGAGCTTAATGATGACAATGCAGCAGAGGTATTCAAGGGTATTCAGGGAATTATCGTTCCGGGAGGCTTTGGAGACCGTGGTGTTGAGGGCATGATTGCAGCAGCTAAGTATGCCAGGGAAAACAATATCCCATATCTGGGACTCTGCCTTGGAATGCAGGTGGCAATCATCGAGTATGCGCGCCACGTATGTATGTTCCATGATGCACACAGTATAGAGCTTGATCCAAACACTACTCATCCGGTTATCGCACTTATGCCTGACCAGAACGGAATAGAGGATATCGGAGGTACACTTAGACTTGGCTCTTATCCATGTGTCCTCGACAAGACATCAAAGGCATACCAGGTATATGGCACAGAGAATATAAGCGAGCGTCATCGTCACCGTTATGAGGTCAACAATGACTACAGAACAGCTCTCACAGAGCATGGCATGAAGCTTTGCGGTACATCACCTGATGGCAGAATCGTGGAGATGATTGAGATTCCGGAGCATCCGTGGTTTATTGCCACACAGGCACATCCTGAGCTTAAGTCACGTCCGAATCGTCCACATCCGCTTTTCCATGGCTTCATAGAGGCGGCAAACAAGGTGAGCAGATAATTTTTCGTTATATTTAATACAATATTTAGAAAGTGCGGTTGATTTTGACCGCACTTTTTCTTATAATAAAGTGAAGCTTCACACTTTATATATTGTGAGGAGACGGTTTCATATACAATATATTCCTTGGAAAATAAGAAGTCTGTAATGATATTTTTCGGGGATAGGGTTTCATGGGAATGACTATAAAAATTACAGGTCAAAATTGCCTTGAAGCTTGTAATAAATAAGAAAAGAACGGAGAAAATATGGATAATCAGGGACCTAATAACTATAATTACAACAATGGCCCGGGCAATAATGGGTCCGGTGGAAACGGAAATAACGGTGGTAACAGACCTGGTGGAAACGGTGGCAGAAACAACCGTGGCGGACAGGGTATCATGGCATTTATCCTGCTGACACTCGTGGCATTGTTTGTGTATGCACTTATATCAAACAGCATATCGCATGCCAGCACACAGGAAAAGTCATACAGTGATTTCATAAAACAGCTCGACAAGGGTAATGTCAAGAGTGTGGAGTTTGATTCCTACGAGATAGACTACAAGCTTGTGGATGACGGACACAAGGATTATGACATCACATATTACACAGGCCGTGTGGCTGATGATGAGCTTGTGCCGACACTCAAAAAAGCAAAGACCTCAGAGGGCAAGTCTATTGAGATAAAGGCAGCGATACCTGATAATACATCTACATGGATTTTTAATATATTAAGTTTTATAGTTCCGCTTATTTTACTGTGGGTGCTTTTAGCATTTGTTTCAAAGAAGATGGGCGGCAGCATGGGGATGGGAGTCGGCAAATCGACTGCCAAGGTATATGTGGAGAAGTCCACAGGCGTCAACTTCAAGGATGTTGCGGGACAGGATGAAGCCAAGGAATCTCTCCAGGAGGTTGTTGATTTCCTTCACAATCCTAAGAGATATACAGATATCGGAGCCAAGCTTCCTAAGGGTGCGCTTCTTGTGGGACCTCCGGGAACAGGTAAGACACTCCTTGCCAAGGCAGTAGCAGGAGAGGCAGGAGTACCGTTTTTCTCACTTGCAGGTTCAGATTTTGTGGAGATGTTTGTCGGAGTCGGAGCTTCGAGAGTGCGTGATTTGTTCAAGGAAGCACAAAAGATGGCACCATGTATTATCTTTATCGATGAGATAGATGCAATAGGAAAGAGCCGTGACAGCAGATACGGCGGTGGCAATGACGAGCGTGAGCAGACACTAAACCAGCTCCTTGCAGAGATGGATGGCTTTGATACATCAAAGGGATTACTTATATTAGCAGCAACTAACCGCCCTGAGGTGCTTGATAAGGCACTTCTTCGTCCGGGACGTTTTGACAGAAGAATCATTGTTGACAAGCCTGACTTAAAGGGGCGTCTGGAGACCTTAAAGGTACACTCAAAGGATGTCAAGATGGATGAGTCGGTAGACCTCGATGCACTGGCACTTGCAACAGCAGGACTTGTTGGCTCAGATCTTGCCAACATGATTAATGAGGCTGCCATCAATGCAGTCAAAAACGGCAGACAGCTTGTAAACCAGTCAGATCTCTTTGAGGCCTTCGAGCTTGTTGCAGTCGGTGGCAAGGAAAAGAAGGATCGTGTCATGAGCGATAAAGAGAGAAAAATCGTCTCATACCATGAGGTTGGACACGCACTTGTATCAGCCCTGCAGAAAAATACAGAGCCTGTACAGAAAATTACAATCGTACCACGTACCATGGGAGCACTCGGATATACACTCCAGACACCTGAAGAGGAGAAATACCTTGAGACAAAGGATGAACTTCTCGCCAAAATCACAACATATATGGCAGGTCGTGCAGCAGAGGTGCTGGTATTTAACTCAGTCACAAGCGGAGCCGCAAATGATATAGAAAATGCCACAAAGATAGCCCGTGCCATGGTAACAATGTACGGAATGTCAGATAAATTCGGCATGATGTGCCTTGCAACAGTACAAAACCAGTACTTAGAGGGCGGAGCAGGATTAATCTGCGGAGAGAATACAGCATCGCAGATAGATGATGAGGTACTCTCAATCATAAACAGCAGCTACGCAGAGGCCATGAAGCTCCTCGATGAAAATAGAGAAATCCTCGACAGTATATCAGATTATCTCTACGAGAAGGAAACAATCACAGGTAAGGAATTCATGAAGATGTTCCGCGATATGAAGGGACTCCCTGACCCGGACGAAGAAAAAGATGGTGAAGAGAGCAAAGAACAGGAAAATGCACAGAATGATGCACAGAAAGATACGACATCAGCAGCAGATCCACTCCTCCGTAACGCCACAGACCAACCTGCAGATACAAATGAATCTTCCGAATATACAGCGCCGGATGATAATACATTGAATAACTAGTACCTTATAGGTCAATTTTCGAACACAACGAGCAACCAAGCAATTTTCGCGCAGCGAAAGAGCGAAAAAAGAATTTCGCACAAAAAAAGCGCAGTAGAAAAGAGTTTCGCACACATAAACTGAAAAAAGCCGGAGGAATACACTGTGTGCCATGCCGGCAACTTCACAACCTGAAGGTGCGAAACTCCACCACAACCCAAAAGAGCGAATATGGAAAAAACATTTGATATCAAAGAAGAATTAAAAAAACTCCCGGATGCCCCGGGAGTTTATATTATGCATGACAAGGATGATATAATCATATATATCGGCAAAGCCAAAAGCCTGACGAAGCGAGTACATCAGTACTTTCAGGCGAGCCACAATGAGGGCATCAAGAAAAAACAGATGGTAGAGCATATAGATCATTTTGAGTATATAGTCACCGACTCTGAACTTGAGGCCCTTGTTTTGGAGTGCAATCTGATAAAGGAGCACACACCAAAGTATAATACTATGCTTCGTGATGACAAGACATATCCGTACATCAAGGTGACACTGGGAGAGGACTATCCGAGGGTGCTGTTTTCGCGCCAGATGAAAAAGGACAAATCCCGTTACTTTGGTCCGTATACGAGTGCCTCTGCGGTGAAAAGCTCGATAGATCTGATAAACAAAATCTATAAGCTTCGCACCTGCAACCGCAGGCTGCCGCGTGATATAGGAGCAGACCGGCCGTGCCTCAACTATCATATACACCAGTGCAATGCACCATGCCAGGGGTATGTAACGAAGGAAGAGTATGCCATATCTGTAAAGGGCGCGATAGATTTCTTAAACGGCGACTATGAGCAGACAATAAAGGCTCTTAGCGATAAAATGCTAAAGGCTTCAGAGAGCATGGAGTTTGAAAAAGCGGCTGAATACAGGGATCTGATAAACAGTGTGAAACAGGTAGCACAGAAGCAGAAGATAACAAATGCCGACGGCGAGGATAAGGATATCATAGCACTGGCAAATGACGATACTGATGCAGTGGTGCAGGTATTTTTCATAAGAAACGGAAAGCTGATAGGCAGAGATCATTTCCATGTGAGGGTCGGAAGCGAGGAGGCTGCGGATGATGTGTTAAATAACTTTGTGAAGCAGTTTTATTCAGGAACACCTTTTATACCGCGCGAGGTCATGCTGCAGAGTGAGATAGAGGATATGGCTGTTTTGGAGCAGTGGCTCAGTGAAAAGCGAGGCAGGCGTGTAAATATAAAGGTGCCGCAGAAGGGCATGAAGGAAAAGCTTGTTGAGCTTGCCTACAAGAACGCACTCTTAGTGCTCAGCCAGGATAAGGAGCGGATAAAGAGAGAAGAGGGGCGCACAATAGGAGCTGTAAAGGAAATCGAGGGACTTTTGGGCTTACATGGATTAAACCGTATGGAGGCCTATGATATTTCCAATATCAACGGCTTTGAGACTGTCGGCTCCATGATAGTGTATGAGAAGGGCAAGCCTAAAAAGAGCGATTACAGAAAGTTTAAGCTTCGCACAGTTACAGGACCTGATGATTATGCGTCAATGCACGAGGTGCTCACACGCCGCTTTACACATGGCATGGAAGAACAGAAGCAGCTTGAAAAAGATGGCTCTCCACAGGAAATAGGCAGCTTCAACCGTTTTCCGGATATTATAATGATGGATGGTGGAAGAGGTCAGGTAAATATATGCCTTCAGGTGCTTTCCGAGCTGGGACTCGACATACCTGTGTGTGGCATGGTGAAGGATGATTTTCACCGCACAAGAGGTCTTTATTACAACAATGTGGAGATACCTATCGACCGCCACGGCGAAGGCTTCAAGCTCATCACGAGAATACAGGATGAGGCACACCGTTTTGCAATAGAGTTTCATAGGTCACTGCGCTCAAAGAGTCAGGTACATTCGGTGCTTGATGATATTGAAGGCATAGGGCCGGCGCGCAGAAAGGCGCTCATGCGCCGTTACCAGTCGCTAGAGAAGATAAAGGAAGCAGATGTCGAAGACCTTATGCAGACAGAGACCATGAACGAAAAAGCAGCACAGGCAGTGTATGCATTTTTCCACTCTGCCACGTAGATTTTGAAGATAATCTGTGGTATACTAAAAAACAAATATACATCAAGGGGGACCGCGAATGGATGCATTACACTCAGTATCAGTTGCAAAGGTAGCAGAATTGCTCGATCTCAACAATCTCACAAAAGAGATGAACCTAAAGGAGAGGGCGATAGAGTGCTCGGACGTCAACAGACCGGCGCTTCAGCTCTCAGGATATTTTGATCATTTTGAGGAGAGACGAATACAGATTATCGGAAATGTAGAGTATACTTATATAGAGAAGATGAGCGACAGCGAGAAAAAAGAGCGCTATAGCCGCTTCATGGAGTTTGATATACCATGTATCATCTTCTGCAGAGATTTACAGCCGGATGAGATATTTATGGAAGAGGCCAGAGAGCACGGTATTCCGGTGCTGTCAACAGGCCGTTCCACATCAAGCTTTATGGCTGAGCTCATCTATTGTCTTGGTGAGCAGCTCGCACCGTGCATTACAGTGCACGGCGTGCTGGTAGATGTATACGGCGAGGGAGTAATGATCACAGGCGAGAGCGGTATCGGAAAGAGCGAGGCCGCACTCGAGCTCATCAGACGAGGCCATCGTCTTGTGACGGATGATGTGGTGGAAATCAGAAAGATCAACGAGCATACGCTCATGGGCACATCGCCTGAGATTACCAGACACTTTATAGAGCTTCGAGGCATCGGAATCATCGATGTCAAGACACTTTACGGAGTAGAGTGTGTAAAGGAAAAACAGCAGATAGACCTCGTAATCAAGCTCGAGGACTGGAAAAAGGAGGCAGATTACGACAGACTCGGCCTCGAGGAAGAATATGCCGAGTATCTCGGCAACAAGGTAGTGTGTCATTCACTGCCAATCAGACCGGGACGTAATCTGGCGGTCATCGTAGAGACAGCAGCAGTCAATCACAGACAGAAGAAGATGGGCTACAATGCAGCTCAGGAGCTGTATCGCCGCGTCCAGGCAAATCTTACAAAAAATTCGGAGGTATAATAAATCATGGCAATAGAAAAGAAAAACGCCTGGGAGAAGTATCCCCAGGGACCTGAAAGAGAAAAATTATTTGCATTTGCAGAGGATTACAGAAGGTTTATATCCGGCTGCAAGACAGAGCGCGAGTGCACGGCAGCAGTTTATGCTGACGCCACAGGACACGGCTTTGTGGACCTTGATGAGCTCATCGAGACAGGAAAGAGCGTAAAGGCAGGAGATAAAATCATAGCAAACAATATGGGAAAGGGACTTGCGCTGTTTATCGTGGGCAGTAAGCCTCTTGAGAAGGGTATGAATATCCTTGGAGCACATATTGATTCACCTAGAATGGACTTAAAGCAGGTGCCTTTATACGAGGACACAGACATGGCACTTTTAGACACACATTACTATGGCGGCATCAAGAAATACCAGTGGGTCACACTGCCGCTTGCACTTCACGGAGTCATCTGCAAAAAGGATGGCAGCACGGTGACAGTCAATATCGGAGACAAGCCAAATGATCCAGTAGTGGGCGTGAGCGATCTGCTTATTCACCTGTCAGGCGAGCAGATGGGCAAGAAAGCCTCAGAGGTCATAAAGGGCGAGAGCCTTGATGTGCTCATTGGAAGCATACCGGGACCAGAAAAGGACGAGGACGACAAGGATATCAAGGAGAGAGTAAAGGCCAATATCCTCACAATACTTTCACAGGAGTACGGTGTGGACGAGGATGATTTCCTTTCAGCAGAGATAGAGGTAGTACCTGCCGGAGAGGCAAGAGACTACGGACTTGACAGAAGTATGATCATGGGTTACGGCCACGACGACAGAGTGTGTGCATATCCTTCATACAGAGCTATGCTTGAGATAGAGGGCACACCGGAATATACAAGTGTATGCCTGCTCGTGGACAAAGAGGAAATCGGCTCAGTGGGAGCCAGCGGCATGCAGTCACGCTTTTTCGAAAACTGTGTGGCAGAGGTGATGAATCTGGCAGGAGACTATAGCGAGCTTGCAGTCAGACGTGCAATGAAAAACTCAAAGGTACTCTCATCAGACGTATCAGCAGCCTTTGATCCGAACTATCCATCGGTTATGGAAAAGAAGAACTCGGCATACTTCGGAAAGGGCCTTGTATTCAACAAATATACAGGCGCCAGAGGTAAATCAGGCTCAAACGATGCCAACGCAGAGTATGTTGCAAGGCTTAGAAATATCATGGATACAGCAGATGTTTCATTCCAGACAGCAGAGCTTGGAAAGGTAGACGAGGGAGGCGGCGGAACAATCGCATATATCCTCGCAAACTATGACATGAATGTTATTGACAGCGGTGTGCCGGTGCTCAACATGCATGCGCCATGGGAAATCATCAGCAAGGTCGATTTATATGAGGCATTCAGAGGCTACATTGCATTTTTGAAGGAAGCATAGGCTAAAGGAATATAAGATGAATCAGACATTTGTAAAAAGTGTAACAGAACAATTGCCGAAGCTTGGTCTCCTGCAGGATGAGCCGATGAAAAAACACACGACCTTCCGCATAGGAGGCTCGGCAGATTACTATGCAGAGCCTGATATAAGCCGGATTTCAAAGCTTATAGAGATGGCTAAGGCATGTGATATGCCGGTTACAGTGATAGGAAACGGAAGCAATCTGCTGGTAGGAGATAAGGGCATTAGAGGTCTTGTAATTGGTATTGGAAAAGGCCTGTCCGAAATCGAGGTGACAGAAGCTGTGGCGCATCAAGGCACAGCGCAGGATTTCACAGCACAAGACAACGGTCATATCATCACAGCGGGCGCCGGGGCTATCCTTGCAGCAGTGGCGGCAAAGGCAGCGGAGGCATCGCTTTCAGGCCTTGAGTTTGCATCGGGCATCCCCGGAAGTGTTGGAGGCGCGGTAGTCATGAACGCAGGAGCCTACGGTGGAGAGATAAAGGATGTCCTAATCGATGCCACAGTGCTTACAGCAGAGGGCGAGCTAAAGACTGTCACAAGGGATGAGCTTGACTTATCCTACAGGCACAGTATAGTCCCGGAAAAGGGCTATATAGTGCTGTCAGCCAGATTCAGGCTCACACCAAAGCCTAAGGATGAGATAAAGTCATATATGGCAGAGCTTCGCGCAAAGAGAGTGGAGAAGCAGCCGCTTGAGTACCCAAGTGCAGGCAGCACCTTTAAGAGACCGGAGGGATATTTTGCAGGGAAGCTTATCATGGATGCAGGTCTTCGAGGCTACAGCGTGGGAGATGCACAGGTGTCGGAGAAGCACTGCGGCTTTGTAGTCAATAAGGGCGAAGCCACTGCAGCGGATGTCCTGACACTCATAAAAGACGTGCAGGAAACAGTTTTAAAGCAGTTTGGAGTAAAGCTCGAACCGGAAGTTAAGATGATTGGAGAATTCTAGTGAAATTTGTAATAGTGACGGGCATGTCAGGTGCCGGAAAAAGCACAGCAATGAAAATGATGGAGGATATGGGATATTTCTGTATAGACAATCTGCCTATACAGCTATTAGATAAGCTCATAGACCTTTCAAACACCTTCCACAGTGATGTGTCCAAGGTGGCAGTCGGCATAGATGTGCGAAACGGCTCAGGAATTGATGCGATTCCACAGACACTCGAGCAGCTAAGGCAGAAAAATTTTCCGTATGAGATACTTTTCCTTGATGCTGAGGATGAGGTGCTTGTAAAGCGATACAAGGAGACTAGGCGAAACCATCCTCTTGCAGGCAGTGAGCGCATCAATAAGGGCATCGTGCTCGAGAGGGAAAAGCTGCAGTATTTAAAGGACAATGCTGACTATATCATAGACACAAGCCAGCTTCTCACAAGGGAGCTTAAAATTGAGCTGGAAAAGATATTTGTGCAGAATGAGGATTACAAAAATCTGTTTATCACGATACTGTCCTTCGGCTTCAAGTATGGCATACCGTCAGACTCTGATATAGTCATGGATGTGAGGTTTTTGCCAAATCCCTACTATGTGGACGGACTGCGCGCGAAAACCGGCAATGATAAGGAGATACAGGACTATGTCATGCAGTTTCCGGAGGCAAATGAGTTTATCGACAAGCTTGATGATATGATAAAGTTTCTCATTCCAAACTATATCTCTGAGGGCAAGAACCAGCTTGTTATATCTATAGGTTGCACCGGAGGCAAGCACCGCTCGGTAACGCTTGCAAACGAGCTGTACAAGAGGCTTAGCGGCTGTAATGACTATGGACTTAAGATAGAGCATCGCGACATAGGAAAGGATGCATTGAGAGGTAAATAACATGTCATTTTCCAGTGATGTAAAGGAAGAGCTGGCAAAGCAGGTATCAAAGAGCAGGCACTGTCAGCTCGCTGAGCTTGCAGGCATCATAGAGCTTTCGGGTCGTATCAATGAAAAAACAAAGGGACTTGAGCTCGACACCGAAAACCTGCTGCTTTTAAATAAATATGCCACACTTATGAAGCGTGCCTTTGGCACAGATACCACAAAGGCGCTGGATGAGCAGGATACCGGAAAGATACTTGCAGCGCTTAAAATCACGGCACAGCCTGTCAACAGACAGACCGCAGACGGACTGCTTCTTATGCAGACATGCTGCAAGAGAGCTTTTATCAGGGGAGCCTTCATGGCAGCAGGCTCGATAAGCGACCCCAACAAAGCGTACCATTTTGAGATAGTGTGTCATACGAAAGAGCAGGCGAAGCAGCTTCAGGAGCTCTTGTGCGGCTTTGATACGGATGCCAAGATAGTAGAGCGCAAGGGGCACTATGTAGTGTACATAAAGGAGGGCGCCCACATCGTGGACAGTCTCAACATCATGGAGGCGTATGTGTCACTTATGAAGCTGGAAAATGTGCGCATATTAAAGGAAATGCGCAACAGTGTAAACCGTAAAGTAAACTGCGAAACCGCAAACATCAGCAAGACTGTGAATGCGGCAGTAAAGCAGATAGAGGATATCAGACTGATACAGAAAACGAGAGGACTCGATGATTTACCGGCGCAGCTTCGGGAGATGGCGCTGCTTCGGCTTGAATATCCGGATGCACCGCTAAAGGAGCTCGGAGGATATCTGGATCCGCCAATGGGTAAATCGGGAGTCAACCACAGGCTTAGAAAATTATCGGCGATTGCGGAGGAACTGAGATAGATGAAGAAAAAGCTTTTATTTGTATTTAATCCCAAATCAGGCAAGGGACTCATAAAGGAGCACCTGGTAAATATCGTGGACATCATGACAAAGGCCGGATACAAAATCACCATTTATCCTACACAGTGTCAGGGAGATGCCATAAAAAAGGTCAGGAAAAATGCTGAGAAGTATGACCTTGTAGTGTGCAGCGGCGGAGACGGCACACTCGACGAGGTAGTGACCGGCATGGAGCAAAGCGAGGTAAATGTACCGATAGGATACATCCCTGCGGGCAGCACCAATGACTTTGCAAACTCTCTCGGCATACCCAAAAATATGGAGGAGGCCGCAAGCGTTGCCGTAAACGGTACTCCATTCCCGTGTGATGTGGGAGGCTTCAACGGAGATACCTTCGTATATGTCGCAGCCTTTGGCCTTTTTACAGAGGTATCCTACCAGACCTCGCAGCAGATGAAAAATATACTGGGACACGCCGCATATATTTTAGAGGGTGCAAAGCACCTGATGGATATCACCTCGTACAGGATGAAGGTGAGCCATGACGGTGAGATAATAGAGGATGAGTTTATATATGGAATGGTGACCAACTCCCTTTCGGTAGGAGGCTTCAAGGGCATATCAGGTCCTGACGTACTGCTTGATGACGGCCTTTTTGAGGTGACACTCATCAAGAATCCAAAAAACCCAATCGAGCTCAACAAGATACTTGCGGGACTGGCAAACCGTGAAAATGACAATGAGCTCATCTACTCCTTCAAGACCAGTGAGCTGCATATGGAGAGTGAGGAGGAGGTACCGTGGACACTCGACGGAGAGTTTGGCGGCAGCCACACCGCTCTGACCATCACTAATCTGAACAAACAGATTACCATTATGTGCTGATAAATACAAAATCGGACATAAAATAGTAATAGTACACAATTTTTTGTCTGATTGTGTTAAAAATTTAACTTTATTTTTATAAGGTTATGTAATATAATAACATTAGCTTTTAATTAACAGGAGGAAAAAATATGTTAGTATCTGCAACAGAAATGCTTAAGAAAGCAAAAGAAGGACATTACGCAGTAGGTCAGTTCAACATCAACAACCTTGAGTGGACAAAATCAGTACTTTTAACAGCAGAGGAGCTTAAGAGCCCTGTAATCCTTGGTGTATCTGAGGGTGCCGGAAAGTACATGACAGGCTTCGGTACAGTAGCAGCAATGGTTAAGGCTATGCATGACGAGCTCGGTATCACAGTACCTGTAGCACTTCACCTTGATCACGGCACATACGAAGGATGCTACAAGTGCATCAAGGCCGGCTTCACATCAATCATGTTCGACGGATCTCATTATCCAATCGATGAGAACGTTGCAAAGACAAAAGAGTTAGTATCAGTTGCTCATGCAATGGGCATGTCTATCGAGGCTGAAGTTGGTTCAATCGGTGGCGAGGAAGACGGAGTTGTTGGAATGGGCGAGTGCGCAGATCCAGATGAGTGCAAGAGAGTTGCTGATCTTGGTGTAGATATGCTTGCAGCAGGAATCGGAAACATTCACGGAAAATATCCTGCAAACTGGAAGGGACTCAGCTTTGAGACTCTTGACGCTATCCAGCAGAAGACTGGTGTTATGCCATTAGTACTTCACGGTGGTACAGGAATCCCAGCTGACATGATTAAGAAAGCAATCGACCTTGGAGTATCTAAGATCAACGTTAACACAGAGTGCCAGCTTTCATTCGCAGATGCAACACGTAAATACATCGAGGCCGGAAAAGATCTTGAGGGCAAGGGATTTGACCCTCGTAAGCTTCTTGCTCCAGGTGCTGAGGCAATCAAGGCAACAGTTAAGGAGAAGATGGAGCTTTTCGGATCAGTTGGAAAGGCTGAATAATATTATTGCAATTTAGTATTTTTGCACATACTACTTTACAAAATATTTATATCTTGTAGTAAAATTTTATAAAACTTAACTTTTTTAACATAAACGCTTGATTTTTGATACTCAAAGGAGTATCTTAATTTCAGAAATAATGTTAAGCGAAATGAACGAGGGCGTTCCACCATAGATGGAGTGCCCTCTTTTTTAATAAACTAAGAAGTCCGGCATAAAACAAGAATATTCGAGTTTATATGTTGTGCAGCTGTTTAAACATTATTTGAAAATAACAATTCACTCAAGGGGATTGATGAACAGAAAGGATGTAAGATATGAGCGAACAGGAATATTTCAACGTAGCAGACATCTTTGGAGAGAACGTATTTAACGATGCAGTTATGCAGGAGCGTCTTCCAAAGAAGGTTTACAAGAAGCTCCATGAGGTTATGGACGAAGGAAAGGAGCTTGATCTCGAGACTGCTGATGTTATCGCACACGAGATGAAGGAATGGGCCATTGAGAAGGGTGCAACACACTATACACATTGGTTCCAGCCACTTACAGGCGTTACTGCTGAGAAGCATGATTCATTTATCACTTCTCCAATGCCAAACGGAAAAGTACTTATGAGCTTTTCAGGAAAAGAGTTAATAAAGGGTGAGCCGGATGCTTCATCTTTCCCATCAGGTGGTCTTCGTGCTACATTTGAGGCAAGAGGATATACAGCCTGGGATTGTACATCACCTGCATTTGTAAGACAGGATGCAGCAGGCGCAACACTTTGCATTCCAACAGCCTTCTGTTCATACACAGGCGAGGCTCTTGATCAGAAGACACCTCTTCTTAGATCAATGGAAGCAATCAATGATCAGGCACTGAGACTTCTTAGATTATTCGGAAATACAACATCAAAGAAGGTTACACCTTCTGTCGGACCTGAGCAGGAGTACTTCATCGTAGATCGTGAGAAGTATTTACAGAGAAAGGATCTCATCTTCACAGGACGTACACTTTTCGGAGCTATGCCTCCAAAGGGACAGGAGATGGATGATCATTATTTCGGAGCTATCCGCGAGAGAATCGCAGCTTACATGAGAGATGTAAACAAGGAGCTCTGGAAGCTTGGTGTTTCAGCCAAGACACAGCACAACGAGGTAGCACCTGCACAGCACGAGCTTGCACCTATCTATGCTGAGTGCAACGTAGCTGTTGACCACAACCAGCTTATCATGGAGACACTTAAGAAGGTGGCAGGCCGTCACGGACTCCAGTGCTTACTTCATGAGAAGCCATTCGCAGGAGTTAACGGTTCAGGAAAGCATGACAACTGGTCAATCACAACAGATGATGGTATCAACATGCTTGAGCCTGGCAAGACACCACATGACAATGTACAGTTCTTACTTGTACTCACATGTATGTTAAAGGCAATCGACGAGCATGCAGCACTTCTTCGTGCGGCAGCAGCAGATGTAGGAAACGATCACAGACTTGGAGCTAACGAGGCACCACCTGCAATCCTTTCTATCTACCTTGGAGACCAGCTCGGAGACGTATTGAACCAGCTTATCGCAACAGGTACAGCTACACACAGCTTAAAGGGTGAGAAGCTTGAGACAGGTGTAAAGACAATTCCTGATTTCATGAAGGATGCTACAGACCGTAACCGTACATCACCATTCGCATTCACAGGAAACAAGTTCGAGTTCCGTATGGTTGGTTCACAGGATTCTGTTGCACAGGCCAACATCGTGCTTAACACAATCGTTGCTGAGGCATTCTCAGACGCTTGTGATATACTCGAGAAGGCAGACAACTTTGACCTCGCTGTACATGATCTCATCAAGGATTACGCAGTAGAGCACCAGAGAATCGTATTCAACGGAAACGGATACTCAGATGAGTGGGTAGCTGAGGCAGAGAGACGTGGACTTCCAAACATCAAGTCTATGGTAGATGCAATTCCTGCATACGTTGCTCCTGAGTCAGTTGCAGCATTCGAGAAGTTCGGTGTATTTACAAAGACAGAGCTTGAGAGCCGTGCCGAGATCGAGTATGAGACATATGCAAAGACTATTAATATAGAAGCAAAGGCTATGATTGATATTGCCGGAAAGCAGATTATTCCTGCAGTTATCAAGTATATTACATCACTTGCACAGTCAGTTAACTCAGTTAAGAGTGCAGTTGCTGATGCAGATGTATCTGTTCAGTCAGAGCTTCTTACAGAGAGCTCAGCTCTTCTCTCAGATGCACAGGTTGCACTTGCAAAGCTTAAGGATGAGACAGCAAAGGCCGGTGCTATGGAAGAGGGCAGAGAGCAGGCTGTTTACTACAGAGATGTTGTAAAGACTGCTATGGATGCTCTTCGTACTCCGGTTGATGAGCTTGAGATGATTGTCGACAAAGAGATGTGGCCAATGCCATCATACGGCGATTTAATTTTCGAGGTTTAATCCTTGTAGTTTAAGGCCCAAAGCTTACGGAAAGCTGTTTAGAGCGGCATATATGATTTAATTTAACATAATAATAAAATGGAGACATTTTGCTGAACCACGAAGCTGTGGAAATTGGTGAAGTGTCTCTGTTTTTTTATAAATTTTATTTTCGATAAAATGAAAAAATGAAAGAAGAAACAGGAAAGAGAGGACATTACTATGACAGAAGAGATTAGTGGAGTAATTTTCGGAGTCTGGTTCCTTATTGGAGCAGCATTGGTATTCTGGATGCAGGCAGGTTTTGCTATGGTGGAAGCAGGTTTTACCAGAGCAAAGAATACCGGTAACATCCTTATGAAAAACCTCATGGATTTCTGTATTGGTACAGTTGTATTCATACTGATTGGTTTTTCACTTTTATTAGGTGAAGATGTTCTTGGTTTCATCGGTAAACCGGGATTTGACATCTTTACATCTTACAAAGATTTTGACTGGTCAAACTTTGTATTCAACCTGGTTTTCTGTGCGACAACAGCAACTATCGTATCAGGAGCTATGGCTGAGAGAACAAAATTTATTTCCTACTGTGTTTATTCAGGAGTTATTTCAGCACTTATTTATCCAATCGAGGCTCACTGGATCTGGGGTGGTGGCTGGCTTTCACAGATTGGCTTCCATGATTTCGCAGGTTCATGTGCCATCCACATGGTTGGTGGTATCAGTGCTCTTGTAGGAGCTGCAATTCTTGGACCTCGTATCGGAAAGTTTACAAAGGATAAAAACGGAAAGATTACAAAAGTAAACGCTATTCCGGGACATAACATCACAATCGGTGCACTCGGTGTATTCATTCTCTGGCTTGGCTGGTATGGATTCAACGGTGCAGCAGCAAAATCAGTAGAGCAGCTTGGTTCTATCTTTGTAACAACAACAATCGCACCTGCACTTGCAACAGTAGTATGTATGATTTTCACATGGCTCAAATATGGCAAGCCTGATGTGTCAATGTGTCTGAATGCTTCACTTGCAGGACTTGTAGCTATCACAGCAGGCTGTGATGTAACAGATGCACTTGGTGCTATCATTATCGGTTCCGTAGCAGGACTTCTCGTCTGCTTCGGTGTATGGTTCCTTGACAATGTACTTCGTGTTGATGACCCTGTAGGTGCTGTCGCAGTACATATGATGAATGGTATCTGGGGAACAATTGCTGTTGGTCTTTTTGCCACAAACAGTGCTCCGGGATATTCAATCGCTGATTCAAAGGGCAACGAGCTCGTAGGACTCTTCTACGGCGGTGGATTTAAGCTTTTAGGACTCCAGCTCACAGGCTTTGTGTCTGTTGCAGCATGGACAGTAGTAACTATTACAATCGTATTCCTTGTTATCAAGGCTACACTGGGACTTAGAGTTTCAGAGGAAGAGGAAATCATCGGACTTGACCCGACAGAGCATGGTCTTCCATCAGCATACGCAGGATTTGCTATCATGGATGTATCAGGTGATGTTATGGATGTCAATGAAAATACAGACCTTGGTTCTTCTGAGTATGCAACAGCTTCTCAGGCAAAGAAGGATGCAGCAGTGCCTGTTGTAAATGCAACAACACCGGCTTCAGCAAGCGGTATCCACAAGGTTGTTATTATTTCAAAGCTTACAAAGTACGACAAGCTTCGTAAGGCTATGAATGACTTAGGTGTAACAGGAATGACAGTGACACAGGTTATGGGCTGTGGTATCCAGAAGGGTGCCGGCGAGAAATACCGTGGAGCTGAGCTTGATGCGACATTACTTCCAAAGGTTAAGGTTGAGGTAATCGTTGGCAAGATTCCGGTAGAAAAGGTTATTGAGACTGCTAAGAAGACTCTCTACACCGGACATATCGGAGATGGCAAGATCTTCGTTTACGACGTGGCACAGGTTGTCAAGGTTCGTACAGGCGAGGAAGGAATTGAGGCATTACAGGATGTAGAGTAATGCAAATTATTATCTAATCCCCTTAGCATATATACATCAACAAAAACCCCCGAGGATATGATCCTTGGGGGTTTTGCTTTAGATAATTAAGTTGTGAATCGTAATGGTTAACGATGAGTGTTACCGGATGAACCGGAGCTGCCGGTATCAGTACCACCTGAACCGGAGCCACCGGTACCGGAAGCACCGGCTCCAGAACCGCTTGAACCGGAACCGCCAGTGCCAGTACCGGAGCTACCAGTACCAGCACCTGAGCTAGCACCGGTACCAGTTTCAGCCCCACCTGTCTGTGCTCCAGCCGCAGTGCCATCAGTACTGCCCGGTGTAGTACCGGAATTGGTAGGATCCGTGGTGGTTGGTGAGCTGTTAATCAGCGATGTTGCATCATGTAATGTACATACGGTATTCATGAACGTATCATCTGCCATGAATTCATATTCAGGGCTGCCTGATACAGCGCCTGTTATAAATACCTTTGATGTTTTATTCGGACAATATGGACCGGCAATGGCTCCCGAATCGGCACAAATCTCAAGTGCAACATGATGGTCGCAGCTGTCTGTCGGCACAGTGTCCGTATCAAAATATTCAGTTGTCAGCATTGATCCTCGAGGATCATTGTCACATGTTCCCTCTAAAGGAACAAGCCCTGATTTGCTGCATACCGTGGTATTTGTTATACCATCCGGCTGTACAAAGTCTTTGGTTTCTAGTCCTTCATGGATTCTGCTCATGGCATTCCTCCATATATTCTTAGGGTAGGATGTGAGCTTGCCGGACTGTTTTGAGTTGTCATCATAGCCGCCCCATACGACACATGTGTAGTATGGTGTGTAGCCTGCCCACAGGCAGTCGCGGTTGCTGGTTGTGGTACCGGATTTACCTGCCTGGGCTATCTGGCTGTCAAAGCGCGCCAGCTTTCCGGTTCCCTGTGTCAGAACATCTTTCATGGCATCTGTAAGAAGCCATGCCGTAGTATCCTTGATTACAGTACGTGTGTCCTGTGTAGTGGTCTTGTCAAGTAATACATTGCCATCGTGGTCAAGAACCTGAGTGTAGAACTTTGGCTCTAAGTATACTCCGCCGTTGGCTATAGTAGCATATGCACCTGTGAGCTCAAGGTTTGTGACACCCTTTGTCAGTCCGCCGAGCGCCAGTGACAGGTTTTTGTCGGAATCGGTGAGAGTTGAAATACCGAAATCCTCTGCATATTTGTAACCGAGCTCAACCCCGATATCCTGTAAGGTTTTGACTGTTACAATATTGATGGACTTTGTTATTGCCCATCGGATGGAGGTAAAGCCTCCGAAAGATTTGTCATAGTTGTTAAAGGTTTTTGAACCTACTGTAAACGGTGCATCATCCTGCACGGATGCAAGTGTTTTGCCGCCTGCATCGAGAGCAGCAGCATAGCAGCCGATTATCTTGAAGGTAGAGCCGGGCTGTCTGCATGTATCTGTGGCTCTGTTCCATGTTCTGTTGCCGGATTTGTCACCGCGACCGCCTACCAGTGCCTTTACTTCACCGGTGCTCTGGTCGATGACTGTCATGGCAACCTGCGGCTCCAGCGTGATATTGACAGCTTCAGAACCCTCCACAATTGAATCGCCCTCCTCAAGTACATCCTGCTCGTACTGTGCAATAGCTGCATTGCATTCATCAGGGCTTGAGTAGTTGATGCTGAAATCATCATTGTTGGTTTTCTTCTTATAAAAAGAGAGCATGGTTTGGTTCGTGTAGGTCTTGTATGAACCGTCTGCCTTTTTTACTTCGAAGGAAAGCTGGAACGAATACTTTGCGTCGGACGGATAGTTGGATGGATTGTTTGCCTCCTCGTCGCATATAGTCTGCATAGTAAGGTCCTGGGTCGATTTGATAGTCAGTCCGCCCTTGTAAATCAGCTTGTAGGCTTCTGTCTCAGAGTAACCGGCGGCTGTGAGATCGTCGAACACGTTGTCGATGAGCGCATCAATAAAGTATGTGTTCACAGAGCCTGAGCCTGTAGTGTTGTACTCAGCAATTCTTGAGTAGACATCATCGGCCATGGCCTCATCATATTGCGCCTTGGAGATATAGCCCTGATCCTTCATGTTATTTAACACCTTTTCACGTCTCTTGGCATTTTTGTCAGGGTGTGTGATAGGGTTGTAGCCGGATGGATTCTGAGTGATACCTGCGATGACAGATGCTTCGGAAAGCGTGAGCTCTGAGACATCCTTGTTAAAGTACTTCTTGGATGCGGCCTGCACACCGAGGGTATTTGCCCCCAGATTGACCGAATTCATGTAGTTTTCAAGAATCCAGTCCTTGTCGTTTACCTGCTTTTCGAGCTCAAGGGCAAGGTACTGCTCCTGAATCTTTCTCTGAAGCTTTTCTACAAAGGAAGTTTCGCTTGTCCAGCTGGTCAGTACGTTGTTCTTGATGAGCTGCTGTGTTATCGTGCTGGCTCCCTCACTGAATCTGCCCTTTGACAGACCGGAGATAAAGGCTCTTCCGATACCATGCAGGTCGATGCCGTTGTGGTCGTAAAAGCGTTCATCCTCGATTGCAACAAAAGCATGCTGCAAATCCAGCGGAATCTCATCGATGGTGACATACTGCCTGTTTGCCCCCTGACCTACGAGTGTGGCGGTTTCTTCTCCGTTTGCCGCCAGAACGGTAGTTGAGTAGCCGGTAGGAGTGACATCGATCTTTGATATGTCAGGTGCGGAATCAATGATTCCCTTCATGACACCGATTCCTGAACTGATGCCGGCTGCGCCTGCTACAATTACTACAACCAGAAGAATCTTTAGAACAATGAGCTTGAACTTGTTTTTGACCTTAGAGCTCTTATTGTCATATTTCCGGAGCAGCTGCATTGTAGCTTTTTTGCCGTAATTCATATATAGGCCTCCTTGTCATTATAAAGATTTGTAATCTTGTTTGTATATACTGTGATTAGAAAATAAACAGTATACATTATTATATCAAATATAGCATTTAAATGCAATTTACAGATTGGTTTTCATATTATATAATACAGGTAACAATTATAAAGTGTCTTTAAGATGCATGAGTGTAATCAGGCAATATCAGGATGGAAAGAATATCATATGTCAGAGAATACTATAAGCCTGTACGTGTACAAGGGCGGACAGGGTGAGATAACAGAGAAGAAATCGAGGTTTATAGCAACCGTAAGGCCGGTAGAGTCTGAGGATGAGGCTGTAAGCTTCATCAATGAGACGAAAAAGAAATACTGGGATGCAAGGCACAACTGCAGTGCCTTTGTTATAGGAAAGAGACAGGAGCTGACCAGATGCTCGGATGACGGGGAGCCTGCAGGCACCGCAGGCCGTCCTATGCTTGATGTACTCCTTAAGGAAAATATCCACAATGCCGCTGTTGTAGTAACGAGGTACTTCGGTGGGGTGCTGCTTGGCACTGGCGGACTGGTGCGTGCGTATCAGCAAGCCACAAAGGCGGGGCTTTCGGCAAGTGAGATAATAGAGAAGAAGGATGGTGCAGTACTGTTTATCAGGACGGACTATACCGGAATCGGAAGACTTCAGTATCTGTTTGCACAGGAGAAGATTACGGTGATGGACACTGCGTATGAGGCGGATGTGCTCGTGAAAGCTGTTATCCCGGAAAATGATAAAAAACGCATAGAGAAAACAATCATAGAGCAGACAAACGGCACGGCAAAGCTTGAGTGGGGCGATGAGGTGACATTTGCTGAATATGATGGCGAGGTATTGCTGTTTAAAAATTAGCCGGTGCTCATATTTTAGCAGGACAAGCAGAATTTATATTCAATTACATTTAATTAAAATAAAAAAATGCTTGACACTATATAACCACATGTGTATAATATCATTTGTTGAGACAACACATTGGCCCATCGCCAAATGGTAAGGCAACGGACTCTGACTCCGTCATTTCAAGGTTCGAATCCTTGTGGGCCAGCTAAAGAGAACTTCGATAGAAGTTCTCTTTTTTTCTTGTGTAATAATGCGATTTGTTATAAAATAAAAACGTATATGACTTAAACAGTTATAGAAGGATGGTGTAATATGAACAAGAATTTTTTGAGAATTATTAATCTTATAGAAGAACTCGGCTCTGAAAAAAAGACACCAATTACTATACAGCAATACCAGGATATCATTAATAAAAGCTCAAATCTTTGGATGTCCAATGGTGTGGATGAAGCGTTTAGATTTATCAGAAGTTACTTCAATTTTATAGACTAGAGGAATTAGATATGGCTTTTTCATTTGACAGCAGAATACGTTACAGCGAGGTGGATTCGTCATGCAGACTGAGCCTTACGGGGCTTACCAATTATTTTCAGGACTGTAGTGTGTTTCACTCACAGTCACATGATGTGGGAATCAGATTTCTTGCGGACAATCATATAGCATGGGTGCTTTCATCATGGCAGATATGCATAAACAGGCTTCCACTGCTTAATGAACAGGTAAAGATATCCACATGGGCATATGGTATGAAGGCGTTTTACGGTTACAGAAATTTCACACTTGAAGATGCAGGCGGCAGCACATTGGCATATGCCAATTCTGTCTGGGTACTTGTTGATACACGAACCGGCAGACCGGTGAAGGTGCCTCAGGAGTTTGCGGATACATACGGTCTTGAGCCACAGCTTGAGATGGAGTGTGCAAAGCGCAAGCTTCATATTCCTGATGATATGGAGAAAAAGGGTGAGATTGAGGTTCCTCAGTTTTTTATAGACAGCAACCATCATATGAACAATGAGAAGTATGTTATGCTGGCACAGCAGCTTCTGCCGAATGATTTTGAAATATCTGAGCTTCGTGTGGAGTACAGAAAAGAAGCAAAGCTTGGTGATACAGTTATATCATACGTGAAGTACACATCAAAGAGTGTGACAGTGGTGCTTGCGGATACGGATAAAAAACCGTATTCGGTGGTGGAGTTTTTGAGTAAGCCGGTACCGGAAAAATAATTATAATTCCATTATTTAACAACGATACAGTTTTGATACAGAAAGGACGGAAAAACATGAGATTAGGAGAATATCAGGAGCTTGTATGTGTAAAGAAGGTTGATTTTGGCATATATCTGTCAACATCTTCGGCTTCGGAGGAGAGGGTACTGCTTCCGGCAAAGCAGATTCCGGATGGGGTAAAGCAGGGGGATAAGCTTAAGGTCTTTGTATACAAGGACTCAAACGACAGACTTATTGCTACGACAAACGAGCCAAAGCTGACACTTGGAGGTTTAGCAGTGCTTACTGTCAAGGAGGTGACTAAAATAGGGGCGTTCCTTGACTGGGGGCTTGAAAAGGACCTGTTTCTTCCTTACAAGGAGATGGTCAGAAAGGTCAGCGCCGGAGATGAGATACTTGTTACATTATACATAGATAAAAGCCAGAGGCTTTGCGCTACCACAAAGGGTATTTACCATATGCTGAGCACCGATTCACCATACAAAAAGGACGATATGGTTTCAGGCCGTGTGTATGATTTTAGCGACAATTTCGGTACATTTATCGCTGTGGATGACAAATATTCAGCAAAGCTACCGGTTTTTGAGAATGCCGCTTATCTGAAGCTTGGAGATGTGATAGAGGCAAAGGTCACTGATGTCAAGGCGGATGGCAAGCTGGACCTGACAATGAGGGAAAAGGCATATATTCAGATGGATTCCGACGCTGAAAAGCTCCTTGAACTGCTTGATTCATACGCAGGGGTGCTTCCGTTTTCGGAAAAGGCAAGCCCGGAGGTAATCAAGAGAGAAACAGGACTTAGCAAAAATGCATTCAAGCGTGCAGTTGGTCATTTATATAAGGAAAGAAAGATTGATCTCACAGATGGCAAAATCCGTCTTAAGAAATAACAGTCTTTTTAATAAATTTTAACAGGAAAGAAGGACAATAACATGAAAAACGTTATCAGTACAGACAAGGCACCGGCAGCAATAGGACCATATTCACAGGCTATCGAGGTAAATGGTATGGTATATACTTCCGGAGTGATACCGGTAGTTCCGGAGACCGGTGAGATTCCTGAGGGCTCACAGGCACAGGCTAAGCAGGCATTTACAAATCTGTCACATCTGCTTGAGGCAGCAGGAACAAGCATGGACAATGTGGTAAAGACTACAGTTTTCATCAAGGAGATGAATGACTTCGGTGCAATAAATGAGGTATATGCCACATTTTTTAACGGAGCATACCCTGCAAGAAGCTGTGTTGAGGTCGCAAGGCTTCCAAAGGATGTAATGCTTGAGGTTGAGGCTATTGCTGTAAAATAAAATTATTACATAAGTATTTCATGCGACATAAGTCCTATTCGTTGGAAAAAGTCAAGATTTTCTTAAGAATTCTCTAAGAAAACGTTGACATATATATGTTACTTTGCTATAATGACAAAGTAATATTTGTAACAAATTCGTAATAACTGTTACAAATTCATACAACGGAGGGTAAAATGAAAGTAAATTATGTGAAACTCACAGCCGGGGTACTTACAGGTTTTATGGCTCTGTCCTCAGTGCCATATGCAGTATATGCGGCTGGACCTACTGCAGGAGTAGCTAGTTATACATCAGATATTGTTAGTACATCAAACACTCTTACAGCCGGTGTTACATCTATGTTGACAGATGTAATGTTAAAAGGTGATGAGACATCAGAGACTGCAACAGATGTTGCGACAACAGATGCTGAGCCGGTTAAATCAGCATATGCTGATACAGCAGTTGCACAGGTTAGCGACAGCGTTAATATACGTGCGAGTGCAGATGAAAACAGCGAGTCTCTTGGAAAGCTCTATAACAATGGAATTGGAACAGTACTTGAGACAACCGATAACGGATGGTACAAAATCCAGTCCGGTTCAGTAACAGGATATGTAAAAGGCGATTATGTTGTAGTTGGTGACGATGCACTCGTACAGAGCGCAGGACGTCGCGTGGCAACAGTCAATACTGAGACACTCAAGGTCAGAACAACAGCATCTACTGATGCAGAAGTACTTGGTCTCGTGTCCGGAGAGGATGATCTCACAGTTGTGGATGAGTCAACAGACGGATGGGTAGGTGTATCTACAGCAGACGGTACCGGATATGTATCTACAGATTATGTGACACTCGATACAGAGTTCACTTATGCTGAGTCTAAGGAAGAGGAAGCAGCAAGACTTGCCAAGGAAGAGGCAGAGCGTAAGGCGGCTGAGGAAGCAGCCAGAAAGGCTGAAGAGAAAGCTAGAAAGGCTGAGGAAGCAAAAGCAGCCAAGGCAGCAGCAAAGAAGTCATCTAAGTCTTCAAGCAAATCATCAAGCAGTTCTTCATCAGAGAAGAGCTATAGCGCACCAAGTGGTTCAAACGGACAGGCTGTTGTTAATTATGCATCACAGTTCGTTGGCAATCCTTATGTTTACGGTGGCTCAAGTCTTACAAACGGAACAGATTGTTCAGGATTTGTAATGTCAGTTTATGCACAGTTTGGCATCAGCTTACCACACAGCTCATCAGCAATGAGAAGCGTTGGATACGGTGTGAGCACAAGCGATATGCAGCCTGGAGATATCATCTGCTATAGCGGACATGTTGCTATCTACTGTGGTGGAAACACTATTGTACATGCAAGCAACCCATCAGACGGTATCAAATATACATCACCGGCTAACTACAAATCAATCATTGCAGTTAGAAGAATTTTCTAATAAATTCATGCCGGATAGGTAAATATGAATCTATAAAGACCTTCATCTCATCGAGATGGAGGTCTTTTTTACATAGAGAAACTTTATTTTTTGTTTATGATATTTGAAATAAGTGGCTTGTATGATATACATATATGTTTAAAAACGGGACAATTTAAACAGAATGGAAAACTGGGCTGTCAAGCGTAATTTTTATCACATATATCAAAATAGCAACATGCACAAAAAAGTGGATATACTAAACCCGGTAAATTCGGATTGGGGATAAATGTGGATAACTATCAACAAAAGTAAACCTCAAAGTGCCCTAAAAATGAGTTATGCACGGAGTTATGCACATTATCCACATTTTTGAATGTGAGCAAAAGAACAACTGTTTTGTAAAGTTCTGATAAAGTTGCACTAAATTAGTAATATTTCGGAAATAATATTGACATTTTAATTGTAAATAATATGATTAAAATGCTTTATAATTGTCGGACAACTTGAAAAGTGTTGATTATGTAAGTTAATTTTGTTATACTTCAAATTATGATTAAAAAGATAGATATTGCAGGGCTACAACTTGATAACTATACAGTACGTGAGATGCTCATGAGAGTCGACAGGCGTATTTCAGAGAAGATACTCACTACAATAGAGGAAGTGAATATGGATACGCTGACATTGGCGGAGTCTGATGAAGAGGTGAAGCAGTCACTGGAGGCATGCGATTATACTGTCATTGCGGATGAAGGTATACTAAGGGCGGCATCGGCAGATACCTTGCAGCGTCGGCATGAGATAGAAGATCATGACTTCTTTTATGAGCTTTTTAAGAGGCTTGAGAGAAATGATAAAAAAATCTTTGTGATTGCAGAGTCGCAGAAAGCTGTTGATGAGGCTGAGGAATTTCTGCTTGGATTATTTGACAGAGCGCGAATATCCGGCAAGGGTGTTCTTGATGACTCACCGGGATGCAGCGAAAATCTTGTCAATGAAATTAACATCGTTTCACCTGATGTGATTGCATCATTTCTTCCGTCTCCGGCACAGGAGAAGTTCCTTTTACACAACAGGGAAAAGCTGTTGATGAACCTCTGGTACGGAATCGGAAATAATAAGTTCATGGGGAAAAAGCATGGATTTATTGGAAAAATAAGAAAAATGCTTGATGTGAAGCGCCTTACGCATCTTATCAACACCTATGAACATAGACAAAACAGTTCAATATAGTTAATTCTTATAACAATAAAAGAAAAAATAAGAGGAAATGTGTAAAAATTGTACATTTACCTCTTTATTTTTTTGTGCGAATGTATTAAAATAATAGCAAGTATTTATGCAATTAGTTATAAAGTGACTGTGAGGGCAATGCACAGTTACAAAAAGGGGAGAAGGAGAACGATTTATGATTTCCAATCAGATACTTCAAAATACAATTGATGGCCTTAAAGGAATTACGAGAACCGATCTTTGTGTGATAGATGTTGAGGGCAAGATTCTTGCAGCTACGTTTCCGAATGCAGAGGCGTTTATAGAGCCGGCACAGGCCTTTGTTGCATCACCGGCAGACAGTCAGGTGATTAATGGATGCCAGTTTTTCAAAGTCTTTGATGATCACCAGCTGGAATATGTGCTTTTAGCTTATGGTGACAGCGAGGATGTCTACATGATAGGCAAGATTGCAAGCTTCCAGATTCAGAATCTTCTGGTTGCGTACAAGGAGCGATTTGACAAGGATAATTTTATAAAGAATCTGCTTTTGGATAATCTCCTTCTGGTTGATATATACAATCGCGCGAAGAAGCTTCATATTGATATTGAAGTGCGGCGTGTAGTATTTATTGTTGAGACAAACAGGGAGAAGGACGGCAACGAGCTTGAGAAGATCAGAAGTCTTTTCGGCGGCAAATCAAAGGATTTTGTTACAGCTGTTGACGAGAAGAATATAATAGTAGTGAAGGAGCTGGCAGAAAACGAGACCTATGATGATCTCAGAAAGACAGCCGAGGTGATTTTGAATCTGTTCAGATCCGAAGCGGATGGGGTACATATTGCATATGGTACTGTTATCAATGAGTTGAAAGAGGTGTCGCGCTCATATAAGGAGGCCAGGATGGCTCTCGATGTCGGAAAAATCTTTTTCGAGGAGAGGAATATTATAGCATATTCCCAGCTTGGAATAGGTCGTCTGATATATCAGCTCCCGATTCCTCTATGCAAGATGTTTATCAAAGAGATATTCGATGGCAAATCCCCTGACGATTTTGATGAAGAAATATTATCTACTATAAATAAGTTCTTTGAGAATAGCCTGAATGTATCTGAGACTTCAAGACAGCTCTACATTCACAGAAATACTCTTGTATATAGATTGGACAAGCTTCAGAAAAGTACAGGACTCGACCTTAGAGTGTTCGAGGATGCCATCACATTTAAGATTGCCCTTATGGTAGTCAAATATATGAAATATATGGAATCAATGGACTATTAAGGAGAAAGTAATGATTAAACTTGAACATGTCAGTAAGGCATATTCTGCAGGTATACCTGCTCTCAATGATGTCAATCTCGAGATTGATGATGGAGAGTTTGTTTTCGTATGCGGAGATAGCGGATCCGGCAAATCCACTTTGATTAAGCTTCTTTTAAAGGAGCTTGATCCTACAGACGGAACGATTACTGTTGACGGAAGGAATCTGACGCGCATTCGCCACAAGCAGGTTCCTAAATACAGAAGAAATGTTGGAGTCGTTTTCCAGGACTTCAGATTATTAAAGGATAGAAATGTTTATGAAAATGTAGCTTTTGCACTCAAGGTTATCGGTGCATCCACAGCTGTTATTAAGAAAAAGGTGCCACAGATGCTTTCTATGGTAGGGCTTGCTGCAAAGTACAAGTCAAAGCCGAGAGAGCTTTCGGGAGGAGAGCAGCAGAGAGTAGCTATTGCAAGAGCTCTTGTCAATGAGCCGAGCATGCTGCTTGCTGACGAGCCGACTGGTAATCTGGACAATAACAATGCGTGGGAGATTATGAAACTGCTTGAGGAAATCAACGAGAAAGGCACAACTGTTATCGTTGTAACTCACAATCTTGAGATTGTTAAGGTTATGAAAAAACGTGTTATCACTATAAAGAAAGGTCTTGTTGTATCTGACAGCAAGGATGGTGATAGTGATGAGGATTAATACGTTTTTTTATTCAATCAAGCAGGGGTTTAAGAATATATTCAGAAACAAGATGTTTTCACTGGCATCCATAGCGACAATGGCAGCCTGTATTTTTATGTTTGGTCTGTTTTATATAGTTGTGACTAACTTCTCAAGCATGGTTAAGACAGCTGAGGAGGGTGTTGCTGTCACAGTGTTCTTTAATGAGGGCACTACAGAGGATGTAATAAAAGCGGACAAGGCTCAGATAGAAAAGAGGGCTGAGGTTGGCAAGGTGGATTATCAGTCAGCGGCCGATGCATGGAGTGATTACCAGAAGGAGTATTTTGAGGGCTACGATGATGCTGCAGCTTCCTTTGGTGATGATAACCCTCTCAGTAATTCAGCAAATCTGCAGGTTTATTTGAATGATGTCTCTATGCAGCAGACTCTTGTCAACTATATCAAGGGGCTGGAGGGCGTCAGAAAGGTAAACCAGTCGCAGGATGTGGCCAATACGCTGACTGATTTAAATAAGCTTATCAGCTATGTATCGGGAGGTATCATTCTGATTCTTCTGTGTGTTGCGATTTTCCTTATAAGCAACACAGTTACTACAGGTATTGCGGTCAGACGAGAGGAAATAGCTATCATGAAGCTTATCGGAGCGACTGATTTTCTGGTCAGGTCTCCGTTTGTGGTAGAAGGTATTCTCATTGGACTGATAGGATCAGCGATTCCTCTGGGATTGCTTAGTGTCATATATGGAAAGATTTGTGCATATATTGCTAATAAGTTTAGTTTTATAGGAAATATGATGACATTTATCCCGACAAAGGAGATTTTCTCTACACTTGTACCGGTAGCGCTTATACTGGGCGTTGGAATTGGCTTTTTGGGAAGCCGATTCACAATTCGGAAACATTTAAGAGTATAATAATAATTATGACGGCCTGGCTCCGATCGGAGACAGGCTGTTTTAAGTTCATATCATAATATAGAGAGGACAGGACTGAAATGGATAATTCAAACAACAACGGCTTAGAATATGATGATAATTCAGATATGAGCGATAAAAAGCCTCATAGAAATGGATTTAGAAATGGGTTCGGTGTCGGGATTGCTACAGGTATAGTGACCACCATTGTGCTTGGATTGATTGTGCTCTTTGCATACACAATGATTACAGGCAGGAGCGTGCATACCGTTGCAAAAAGCGCAGATGTGCTTGACGACAAGACCGTGCAGAAAATCGATGAGCTTGCGAACTACATAGACGAGTACTACTATGAGGATTATGATAAGGATGAGTTGGAAAACGGTCTGCTGCATGGTGTGATGGAGGGACTAAATGATCCTTATTCGGTTTATTATACCGCAGATGAGTATAAGGAACTGCAAATCAGCACGACAGGCACTTATTATGGTATCGGGGCTGCGTTAAAGCAGGACCCGAACACAAAGCAGGTGACAGTTTCGAAGGTATACAGTGGTACACCTTCTGAGGAAGCGGGACTTAAAAAGGATGACGAAATAGTTTCTGTTGATGGTGTTGAGGCAACATCCGAGGATCTCACAAAGCTTGTTGCCAAAATCAGAGGTGAGGAGGGCACTAAGGTTACGCTTGAAATCAGGCGTGGCGAGGATACAGACCCATTTACCGTTGAGGTGGAGCGTAAAAATGTTGAGCTGCCATCAGTGGACAGCAAGCTGCTTGACAATGGAGTGGGATATATCCAGGTCAGTGAGTTTCAGACAAACACGGCAAGTCAGTTTGAGGATGCACTTGACGGACTTACAAATCAGGGTATGAAAGGCCTTATAGTGGATTTGCGTGCTAATCCGGGAGGACTACTTACCGCAGTGACAGAAATGGTTGACAGACTGCTTCCGGCAGAAACAGTTGGCAAGCTTCCTGCAGGAACTGTCGTGTATACAAAGGATAAAAACGGAAATATCCAGACCTTTGGTGATGACGATGGAAAACAGATTGACTGTCCTATCGTAGTGCTTGTCGATGAAAACAGCGCAAGTGCGTCTGAAATTTTTGCGGGAGCCATGAAGGATTACAATGAGGATGGTTATATTGATGCAACACTTGTAGGCAAAAAGACCTTTGGAAAAGGAATTGTACAGACTATTTACAATCTTTCCGATGGCGACGCTGTAAAGATTACCACATCGAAGTACTACACACCAAACGGTCACAATATCCACAAAAAGGGTATCGAGCCTGATGTAGAGGTCGATTATGAATATACAGGAGATACAAATGCAGACTATGACATGCAGTATGATGTGCAGCTTCAGAAAGCGATTGGGGTGATGAATGAAAAGCTTAAATAAGATTGCATGCTTTCTCATGCTGTGCTGGATGGTAGTCATCTTTATGTTTTCGGCGGAGCCTGACACCGAGTCGTCTGAGCTCAGCGGCAGCGTCAGCTATCGCATAGTTTCTGTGGTCAATACCATTACCGCAAGCCACTGGGATGAGAAGGAGCTGCTCGATAAGGCAGAGCTTATAGACTATCCGGTGAGAAAATGTGCCCACATGAGTGAGTATGCCATTCTAACATTGCTTGGCTTTTTGACATTTTCGTTCTTGCATGGCAGAGGAAGATTTTTGGTTCCGATAGGCGTGACCTTCCTATATGCCTGCACAGATGAATTTCACCAGCTGTTCGTGCCCGGCCGGGCCGGCAGATTCACGGACGTACTGATTGATACCACAGGCGGTATCATTATGCTGCTATTTATTGCGCTTGTTACACATGTGGCGCGTAAGAAGCATACAGCAGGCACTGTGAAATCGAAGGTGTGATGATAAGTAACAAATTTAGTTGCAGTTTTCTAATATAATCGGTATAATAAAGGTATTGACGCTGGCCGAAAAAACAAGGCATATAACATACGCTTTTAATATGTGCCACAACCAGCTTCCCGCCCCGTAAACCCAGGTTTACGGCCGGCACACAGCATGTTCCGAAGAAAAATATGAACTGCCACGGGGTTCCGGAAAAAAATATGAATGAAACAAAGTGAAAATAAAAAATCACTATCCGAAAAAATCCCGTGGCTGACTTCATATTTTTCAGAGGAATATACTGTGTGCCGGCCGCACCCCACAGCCTGAATGCGGGAAGCGTAGTTAGAGCCATAAAGCGTCTAAAATGTAAAGAAAGAGGTGATTCTGTGGTAGAGTTGGATAATTTCAAGTCCACGCTCCAAGGCTACAAAGCCCCACTACAGGAAGTGAGGGATTCACTTTGACCTGGCTAATAAAGAAGAAAAAATCCAGGAATTAGAGCGAGAAATGGAAGCTCCTGACTTCTGGGATGACCCGGAGAAGTCACAGAGCAAGATGAAAGAGCTTAAGAGTATGAAGGATGATGTAGCTACATACGCAAAGCTCAAGGAACAGTACGAAGATATAGAGACGATGATTGAGATGGGCTATGAGGAGAACGATGAGTCACTCATACCCGAGATACAGCAGATGCTTGATGATTTTGAGAGCACATATGACGGTATCAGAATGAAGACTCTTTTGTCGGGAGAATATGATAAATGCAATGCGATTCTGAGGCTCAATGCTGGTGCAGGTGGTACCGAGTCGTGTGACTGGGCGGCCATGCTGTTTCGTATGTACTCGAAGTGGGCTGACAAAAAGGGCTTTACCCTTGAAGTACTCGACTCGCTTGATGGCGATGAAGCCGGTATCAAGTCCATTACCTTCCAGGTAAACGGAGAGAATGCATATGGGTATTTAAAGTCTGAAAAGGGTGTACACAGGCTTGTTCGTATTTCGCCGTTTAATGCGGCGGGAAAAAGGCAGACCTCATTCGTATCATGTGATGTCATGCCGGATATTGAGGAGGATCTCGATATTGAGGTGAAGGACGAGGATATCAGAATTGATACCTACCGCTCAAGTGGAGCAGGAGGACAGCATATCAATAAAACTTCGTCTGCTATCCGTATCACACATTTTCCATCAGGGATCGTGGTACAGTGTCAGAATGAGCGTTCACAGCATATGAACAAGGACAAAGCCATGCAGATGTTAAAGGCAAAGCTGTATCTTTTAAAGCAGGAAGAAAATGCTGCAAAGGAGGCGGGCATCAGAGGCGAGGTCAAGGAAATTGGCTGGGGAAGCCAGATACGTTCGTATGTGCTTCAGCCTTACACCATGGTCAAGGATCACAGGACAGATGTGGAGACCGGTAATGCGGATGCAGTGCTCGATGGCAATATAGATATATTTATCAATGGTTATCTGAAGTGGCTTGCAACACGTTCGGATTAAGGAGGCAAATGTGGGTTTAGTTATAACTGTGGCGATATTAGCAGTTCTGACAGCTGCCGGAGTGACCGTTTACATTAAAGTCAGACGGTTGTCTGAAAGTCTTCTTGGTACAGCTGATGTCACAGAGGGCATCAATCGTATCAGGGAGAATGTCTCTACGACTCCCAAGTCGGTTTCAGGCATGACGCGCCTTATGGAGCCACAGATAAAAAGGGATTTTCCGGAGTTTGTCTGGGAACAGTTTAAGAGAATGTCAGAAAGAGTGCTTGTGTCAGCACTTTGTGCAATCACGACTGAGGATATTTACAAGCTGGACCGTGAGGCTTCTGATGAGGTAAGACAGCAGGTGCTGGTGCGTATAGACAGCAATGAAGCTGCTGGCTTTACAGAGCATTTTGACGAGATCAGGGTGCATCAGACTGAAATCTCAAACTATGTGAAAAGAGATGGAAGGTGCGTCATCAGTATACAGAGTGCGGTTGAATATTTTTACTACAAGACTGCCTCAGGAAAGCTTGTCAGTGGTGATAAAGAGTATAAAAAGCAGACCAGATACAATATGGAGCTTGTATACATACAGGATATAGATATGCTGGATAATGCAGGGATAGGCAGTGCAGTTGGCACTACATGTCCGAATTGCGGTGCTCCGGTCAGAAGTCTTGGAGCAAAGAAATGTGAATATTGTGGCTCATATGTTGAGCCTGTCAATATAAAAGTATGGAAGCTGCAGAGCTTTCATGAAGTTGATTACAACCATATCTAAGGAGGAAGAAAATGGGAATTATTAAGGCAGTAAAACAGGCAATTGGAGGCGGCTTTGCAGATACATGGCAGGAGGTTATTGAACCGGATAATATAGGCGACCAGACAGTCTATGCCAGGGGTGTGCTGGTAAACAGGGGGCAGAATAAAAAAGGCTCTGACGATATTGTTTCAAACGGCTCTATCATTCATGTATATGATAATCAGTTTATGATACTTGTTGATGGTGGCAAGATTGTAGATTATACAGCTGAGCCGGGCTACTACAAGGTGAGCAATTCATCTATGCCATCACTTTTCAACGGACAGTTTGGGGATTCTTTAAAGGAAACCTTTGACCGTGTGAGATTTGGTGGACAGACACCACAGTCACAGAAGGTTTATTATATCAACCTTCAGGAAATCAAGGGAATCAAGTTTGGTACGAGAAATCCTATAAACTACTATGATACATTTTATAATGCGGAGCTTTTCCTTCGTGCCCATGGTACATATTCCATCAAAATTGTGAATCCACTTCAGTTTTATGCAGAGGCTATTCCAAAGAATATGGATCATGTGGAGATTACTGATATCAATGAGCAGTATCTGTCAGAGTTTTTAGAGGCATTACAGTCTGCCATCAACCAGATGTCAGCGGATGGTACAAGAATTTCATTCGTCACAAGCAAGGCATCTGAGCTTGGAAGATATATGGCGAAGTGTCTCGATGAAAGCTGGAATCAGATGCGTGGTATGGAGGTACAAAGTGTTGGTATCGCCAGCCTTTCATATGATGAGAAGTCTCAGGAGCTCATTAACACAAGAAACGAGGGCGCAATGCTCTCAGATCCATCTATTGCACAGGGATATATGGTCAAAAATATGTCAGAGGGTGTTAAGAACGCAGGCAGCAACAGTGGTGGAGCTATGCAGGGCTTCATGGGTGTCGGCATGGGAATGAGCACCATGGGCAATATGATGAATGGTTTTACACAGATGGCACAAAATAACCGGTCAGCCGGAATGAATGCGCCGGGAAATGGTGCAGCAGGTATGGCAGCAGGAGTGGCTTCAGGTGCCACACAGCAGGAGGATGCGTCAGGCTGGACATGTGAGTGCGGACAGAAAAACACAGGTAAATTCTGCAGTAATTGCGGCAAGCCTATGCCACAGGAGATTACAGAGTGGACATGTGAGTGTGGACAGAAAAATACAGGTAAATTCTGCACAAACTGTGGCAAGCCATTACCTGTAAACACAGAGTGGACATGTGAGTGTGGACAAAAAAATACAGGTAAATTCTGCAGTAATTGTGGAAAACCAAGAGCATAAGATGTTGCAAAGCTGTAATCTTTGTGTTAAAATCTTTGAGTCAAGGACAAATGTCGGTGTGTGACAAACACACACCGGCCATTTTGGAGGTAACTAAATGGCGGAGAAATCAAACTACTTCGTTTTACGGGCAAAGGCTGTACCGGAGGTGCTGCTTAAAGTAGTTGAGGCAAAGAGACTGCTGGATTCGGGCAAGCTTGAATCTGTGCAGGAGGCAACAGATGCTGTTGGCATAAGTAGAAGCTCATTTTACAAATATAAGGATGATATTTTTCCTTTTTATGAGGGACGTAAAGGAAAGACAGTGAATCTTGTCATTCAGATGGATGACGAGCAGGGCATACTTTCCGTTGTGCTTAAGTCGGTAGCCGATGCGAAAGCAAATATTCTTACCATACACCAAAGTGTACCGGTAAATGGCATTGCGTCACTCACGTTATCTGTGGATGTATTTCCCGAGTCGGATGATGTGGATGATATGGCAAAGCAGATTGAGTCCTTAAAGGGCATACATTACGTAAAAATTTTAGCCAGGGAGTAACAAAAAGATGAAGATTGCAGTTATGGGTTACGGCACAATTGGATCAGGTGTCGTAGAAGTATTAGAAATCAACAAGGAAAAAATCGCAAAGAGAGCAGGAGAGCCAATTGAGGTCAAGTATGTGCTTGATTTAAGAGAGTTCCCGGGTACACCTATTGAGAACAAAATAGTTCATGATTATAAGGTTATTGCAGAGGACCCTGAGATCGGTATAGTTGTAGAGACAATGGGAGGCGTTGAGCCTGCATTTACATTCGTAAAGGCAATGCTTGAGGCAGGAAAACAGGTAGCAACATCAAACAAGAACCTTGTTGCCGCAAAGGGCGCTGAGCTCATCAAGGTTGCCAGGGATCATGGAGTGAACTTCCAGTTTGAGGCCAGTGTTGGTGGCGGAATCCCTATTATCAGACCACTCAACAAGTGTCTCACAGCAGACGAGATTGAGGAAATCACAGGTATCTTAAACGGAACAACCAACTACATGCTTACAAAGATGACAGAGGAAGGTGCAGACTTTGATGAGGTATTAAAGGATGCTCAGGATAAGGGCTATGCAGAGAAGGATCCTACAGCCGACATAGAGGGACACGATCCATGCAGAAAGATAGCCATTCTCACATCGCTTGTTGCAGGACAGCAGGTGGATTTCGAGGATATCCATTGTGAGGGTATCACAAAGATTACACCTGAGGATATTAAGTATGCAAAAGCAATGCACCGTGCAATCAAGCTTCTTGCTTCAAGCCGCAAGGTGGGTGACAGCTATACCTGTCTCGTTGCACCATATATGATAGATGACACACATCCGCTCTCAGGAGTAAATGGAGTGTTCAACGGCGTATTTTTACGCGGAAATGTGCTCGGAGATGCTATGTTCTATGGCAGCGGAGCAGGAAAGCTCCCAACAGCAAGTGCTGTAGTGGCAGATGTTGTAGATATGACAAAGCATCAGAACACAAATATTTATATCGACTGGAAGCCTGAGAAGCTCACACTTGTAAGCTATGATGACAGTGTAAACAGCTTCTTTGTGAGAACTGACTCACCAAAGAGCGAGGTTGAGGCTGTATTCGGACATGTAGACTACATTGAGGATGTGGTTGACGGCGAGTATGCATTCACAACAGGCGATATGACAGAAAAGGATTTTGCCGACAAGGCATCAAAGATAAACGTTATTAACAGAATCAGACTATAAAGGACAAAAATATGGTAAAAGGCTTATACACCGCTCACACCGGTATGGTTAATGAGATGAAGCGCATGGATGTTCTTGCGAACAACCTGGCCAATTCCGATACCTATGGATTTAAAAAAGAGGGAACCACCTCGCATTCATTTAAAAATGAACTTGCTATAAAGATAAAGGATACATCAAACTACGGACTGCACAAAAATCTGGGCAGCATGACATACGGAGTGCATCTCGGTGAGACGTATACCGACTGGGATGAGGGTAGCTTTAAGGTGACTGACAATCCTACCGACTTGGCTATCGGTGGAAAAGGCTTTTTTGCCGTTGCATTTACTGACAAATCCGGTCAGACAAGTGTAAAGTATACTAGAGACGGTGCTTTCAAGGTCAATGCTGACGGTTATCTGGTCACAGCAGACGGAGACCATGTGCTCAATGCGACAGGTGCATTGAGTGGAGATGGCGGTGAAGCAAACTGGGTAAAGGTAGACCCGAATGAAAAGTTTTCGGTAAACTCACTTGGATATATCACACAGAACAATCAGTTAGTTGGCACTATCGGCGTTGTCGATGTGGATAACTATGACTATATTGAAAAATATGGTGAAAATCTCTACAATCTGACGGCCGGGGGTAATATTATAGCTTCCGATGCCGAAATAGAACAGGGAGCCTTAGAAACTTCAAATGTCAATGTGGTCAATGAGATGGTCAATATGATTACGATACAGCGTGCATATGAAGCCGGACAGAAGGTTATTACATCTATTGATGAGACATTAGACAAGGCTGTCAACAATGTAGGAAGAGTATAAGGAGATATGCCATATGATGAGGGCACTTTACACAGCCGCAACAGGTATGCGTGCTGAGCAGACAAATGTAGATACAATTGCAAACAATCTTTCCAATGTCAATACGACAGGCTTTAAGGGTCAGAGGACAGAGTTTAAGTCTCTTTTATATCAGACGATACAGACCCGTTCTACATCCGGAAATGGTGATGCAAAGCCGGTAGGAGCGCAGGTGGGGCTTGGTACCCGTGTGGCTGCAACCACATCCACTTATACTCAGGGTCCGCTCAATTCTACGGAGAGGCCTACTGATTTTGCTTTGGAGGGCGATGGCTTTTTTGCAGTGAGAGGTACTGACAATCAGACCTATTACACGAGAAACGGTGCCTTCACATGGAGCCAGTATGGAAACGGACAGACTATACTTACTGATTCACAGGGCAATCCTGTCATGGATACAAACGGTAATATCATAGCTGTGCCGGCAGGTGTGTCTGCTGAGAAGATGAGCTTTGGAGAGGATGGTGCGGTAGGTTATATGACTGCACAGGGCAATTATATTAATCTGAATCAGCGAATTGCTGTGTATCAGTTTAATAACCCGTCAGGTCTTGAAAAGCAGTCAGGAAGCCTGCTTGCAGCAACAGCCAATTCGGGCAATCCGATGCTTGAAGCTGCAAACCCAGCTCTTAAAAACAGCAAGGTTGTGACAGGATATCTTGAGGGCTCAAATGTGCAGGTAGCTGACGAGATGGTTAATCTCATTGTGGCACAGCGTGCCTACGAGCTCAATTCAAAGGCCATCACAACAGCTGATTCGATGCTTGAGACAGCAAATAATTTGAGGAGATAGTAGCATATGGATATAAGCGCAGTATCAACACTTGCAAACTCAAATAATACATCTGCGGTGGCAGACAAGCTTAAGAATAACGTAAAAAATCTGTCATCAGACTCTACAGAGGACGAGCTCAAGAGCACACTTAAAGATTTTGAGTCTTATTTCGTGGAGCAGGTCATAAAGGAAATGAAGGATTCCGTGACACTAAAGAGTGATGATGAGGATTCCTCTATGTCGCAGTACAAGGATATGTTCATGGACACTGTCATAGAGCAGATGAGTGATACGATAGTGGAGAAGTCCGGAGAAAACATCACACAGCAGCTTTATGAGCAGATGAAGCGCAATTACAATATTTCATAATAATTGATAATAAAAAGCCGGTTCGGCATGCTTGCATGTGGTTACCGGCTTTTTTAGTGCAAACTTAGTAATTGCAGATACGCATGCTCTAGGGTATAATATTAAAAAAATAAAACTATTCAGAGTCACAATAAAAACACACAGATACGGAGAAATTCAATTGGAAACCGAAACAGTCACAGGATACGTTGATCATATAATATACAGAAATGCAGAAAACGGGTATACGGTACTTGTTCTTGTAGTGAACGAGGAGGAGCTCACATGTGTGGGTACTTTTTCGGACATTGCTGAGGGTGAAAATATAGAGGCTCACGGTGAGTATACAGAGCATGCCACCTATGGCAGACAGTTTAAGGTAGTAAGCTTTGAAGAGAAGGAACCGGAGGATGAGATGGCTATTGAGAGGTATCTGGGCTCAGGAGCCATACATGGTATAGGACTTGCACTCGCAGCACGTATTGTCAGGCGCTTCAAGAAGGATACCTTCCGCATCATAGAGGAAGAGCCGGAGAGGCTTGCTGAGGTAAAGGGCATCAGCCAGAGAAAGGCTATGGAGATTGCGGATCAGGTCAATGCAAAAAGAGACTTAAGGGAAGCCATGATTTTTTTGCAGCAGTACGGCATCAATATGAATCTGGCTGTGAAGATATATAATAAGTATGGCGGAGAGATATACAGCGTGCTCAAGGAAAACCCGTACCGCATGGCGGATGATATCGACGGAGTTGGTTTTAAAACTGCAGATGAGATAGCAGCGAGGGTTGGCATCAAGACTGATTCTGATTTTAGAATAAAAAGCGGTATACAGTATGTTTTGCAGCAGGCTGCCATGGACGGACACACATATCTGCCGATGGAGGAGCTTACGAGGCGTGCTGTATATCTGCTCGGAGTGGAAAGCTCGCAGGTTGAGGCACATTACATGAATCTGGCCATGGACAGGAAGATTGTCATGCAGCTAAAGGATGATATAACCCAGATTTATGCTAATACCTTTTATTATATGGAGGCAAACACGGCAGCCATGCTAAAGCAGCTTGATGTGACATATGATGTGCCGGATATCGAGATAGAGGCTGCAATTAGAAATATAGAGAAAAAGACAGAGATGGAGCTTGATGAGCACCAGGCTGAGGCGGTGAAGGAGGCAGTCAGAAATGGCCTTTTAGTCATTACCGGAGGACCCGGAACAGGAAAAACCACCACTATCAATACTATTATCAAGTATTTTGAACTGGAGGGCATGGATATTTTTCTGGCTGCTCCGACAGGCCGTGCGGCAAAACGCATGAGTGAGACGACAGGCTACGAGGCGCGCACAATCCACCGTATGCTTGAGTTAAACGGCGGCATGGACACAGGAAGTACTGCGGGCTTTGAGAAAAATGAAAGGAATCCGCTCGAGACGGATGTAATCATCATAGATGAGATGTCGATGGTTGATATATCACTCATGTACTCATTGCTAAAGGCGGTTGTGGCAGGTACGAGACTCATACTTGTAGGAGATGTGAACCAGCTTCCGAGCGTGGGACCGGGCAGCGTGCTAAAGGATATTATTGATTCAGGTGCCTTCCACACGGTAAAGCTTACAAAGATTTTTCGTCAGGCGAGCACGAGCGATATTATAGTAAACGCCCACAAGATAAATAATGGAGAAGAGGTATCGTTAGATAATAAGAGCATGGATTTCTTTTTTCTAAAGAGATATGATGCCGACAAGATAATAAATGTTACATTACAGCTGATAAAGCAGAAGCTTCCTAAGTTTGTAAATGCTACAGAGTATGATATACAGGTGCTTACGCCTATGAGAAAGGGACTTCTCGGAGTGGAACGTCTAAATGGTATATTGCAGGCGTATATGAATCCGGCAGACAAGAGCAAGCGCGAAAAAGAATACAGGGGCACGATTTTCCGCGAGGGCGACAAGGTGATGCAGATAAAGAACAACTATCAGATAGAGTGGGAAATCAGGACAAAATTCGGACTCTGTGTGGATAAGGGCATGGGAATCTTCAATGGAGATACAGGTATCATTGAGGAAATCAACGATTTTGCCGAGACCATGACCATATCCTTTGACGAGGGCAGAAAGGTGGAGTATCCGTTTAAGCTTTTGGAGGAGCTTGAACTTGCATATGCGGTCACTATACACAAGTCGCAGGGAAGTGAGTATCCGGCGGTCGTTATACCTCTTTTGAGCGGCCCGAGAATGCTTATGAACAGAAATTTGCTCTATACGGCGGTTACAAGAGCAAAGAAATGTGTTACCATAGTGGGTGACGAACAGACATTTTACGAGATGATACAAAACAACTCACAGCAGAGACGCTATAGCGGGCTTAGAGACAGAATAGTGGAGGAGACTATCTGATGAAAATAAGAAAACTTACAAATGAAGAGATAAAAGGGGCATGTGCCTTTGCGGTAAGTATATACAATATCGCAATCAGAGGCTGCTTTCGGACACAGGACTGTCATCGATATTTTGATGAATATGTGGATGCAGACAGGCTGACGGACGAGGAAAGGACCGGTGTCCTTGTAGTATTTGGTGCGTTTGATAGCAATGTGCTGTGCGGAGTGTGCGGCATGACAAACGAGGGGCATATCACCATGCTGTATGTGCATCCGCAGTATTTAAGACGTGGAATTGGCAAAAAGCTTCTGGAGAGAGTCAGGATATATGCGCGCATGCAGCTTAAGCTCATGCAGGTGTCTGTAAATGCAATGCCAGCATACACGGCAGACTACTTCAGGCGTGTGGGTTTTAAGAGTGCATATCAGGGCGGCTTTTGCAATGGACAAGGCGATATGTACGTTCCTATGACAGCAAAAAGCATATATCAGGTGGAGTATACACCGCGACATATAGCTGATAAGACTTTTATTGCAATTTCAGTTGGCTTCACATGTCTTGTATTTTTCTCAGGCGTGATATATGCGGTATGCGCGGGGCTTACTCCGTAACGCTCAGATGCAGTTTTAATGGGCTGCAATAGTTGCCGGTCATACTTTGGGGTGAACAGTAACTAATATTGTATACATAAATATGCATATTTATGTAACAAAAAACAGTTGAAAAATCGGCTGTATTATGATACACTTTTTACAATTTAAGCAGATATACTATGCAATTACACTTTATAAGAAAAAAGAGACGCCCTCTTTTTTTTTGCGCAGACGTAAAGTTAGTTGCAGCTAAGAAGCTTATGGTTACAAAGTATAACACGAAAGGGCAGGGTAAAGATGAAAGCATTTTTAATTCTTGAAGATGGTAATGTATTTACAGGAACCAGTATTGGTTCTACAAGAGAAGTGATAAGCGAAATCGTTTTTAATACTTCTATGACAGGATATTTAGAGGTACTGACTGATCCTTCATATGCAGGACAGGCAGTTACAATGACATATCCTCTGATTGGCAACTATGGCGTCTGCTATAAAGATATGGAGTCTGAAAAAGCATGGCCAGATGGATTTATTGTGAGAGAACTTTCCAGAATGCCAAGTAACTTCAGATGTGAAGGTACAATTCAGGATTTCCTCAAGAAATATGATATTCCGGGTATTGCGGGAGTTGATACTCGTGCTCTTACAAAGATTTTAAGAGAAAAAGGTACCATGAATGGTATGATCACAGTGGATGAAAATTATGACTTAAACGCAATTCTCCCCAAGTTAAAAGCATATACAACTGGTAAAGTAGTGGAAAAAGTAACCTGCCGTGAGAAAGAAATCCTTCCTGGAAATGGTCCGAAGGTAGCCCTCATGGATTTTGGTGCCAAGCACAACATTGCCCGTTCCCTGAATAAGCGCGGATGTCAGGTAACTATTTACCCGGCTCTTACACCGGCAGAGGAGATCCTTGGAGATCATCCGGACGGAATCATGCTCAGCAATGGCCCTGGAGACCCGAAAGA
>OICN01000020.1_pt1 | contig 83216 bp, 76 predicted proteins | sample 1581301 | NCBI WGS metagenome assembly OICN01 (sample SAMEA3882557, study PRJEB24775) | human gut metagenome | biome: human-associated habitat; feature: intestine environment; material: feces | place: Netherlands | collected 2009/2010
ACCTTCTTGCCCTTCGGACAAGAAGTATCCCTCGCTCAAAGAGCTCGGTCAATTCAAATCTTCTGTTGCTTTCAGTCTCTGCTGAAGACTGAAAGTTACCTTCGCTTTACTATTTCTAATAGTTTTCTCACATAATCATCTGCGTGGTTTATTGAAAACTCTCCATGATACATATTAGGAAGAACTTGCATAAAACTATCCTGCAATTTTTCATGAATGATTTTAGCAGATTTTTTCATTGATTGCTTTTCTTTTTCTCCAACATAAATTTGAACGGTTGCTTCACACTCTCCAATGCCATCTTTTAGTGAATATACTGAGTTTTCCTGTAAAAAGGCAATCATATCACTCTTTCTAATAGCACAAGTATCTTTGTAATATTCATCAAACAAATTCGACTTTATTCGTAGTGATTTGAATTGCAATTTTGAAAACCACTTATACTTTATTAAGCCATAGCAACTTCCAAACGCCGGTTTAATCATAGAATATGTAAATTTTGAAGGTATCACAAGTACACTTTCCACTATTGCATACTTACATATATCTTTGCGTTGAGATAAAATTTCAAGCAAAATCTGCCCTCCAAGCGATAGTCCTCCCATCATTAAAACAGAACCGCCCAATTTGCTATTTACAAATTCTATAATATCCAAAGCATTATTCTCTATCGTTGTAAACTGCTTATCACATCCTGCATGACCATCTAATATAGGCAAAACCACATGATAATCTGTTTGAAGTCTTTCAGCAACCTCTTTGTAATTCCACCATGATAAACCGCCTCCGTGTAAGAGGATAATTACATCGCTGTTTTCTTTTCCATATTCTACATAATTCAACCTCTTTCACCTCACTGTAAACTTCCGATTTTCTCAATTCTCCAAACTTGAATTTACTTTAATAAATATTTTTTAAACGCTTTATGATTATCAAAGTGGACTTCTCTAAAAAACAGAACTAACCAAATAATATAGGTTGGTATAGCTATATATGGGGTTAAAAAGCAGGATAATAATGCTCCTGCCAACATTATAATAGCCCACATAAAGCACTGATTTCTTATATCACGAGAGATATGAGCTTTATCATACAATGCCTGTTCTTCTTTAGAAAATGAATTAAATCCTGAAACAAATTTTGCTGCTTTTTCCTTAAAAATCGCAAATAACACACCTATAATCAGAAATGGTATTACCAAAATTATACACGACCAAAATCCTATATTCATAATACATACCTCCGCTTCAAACTCCGAGTTGTCTCTATCTTTATCTTTTAATTATACACAGGATTTGAGTCTTTTTCTACTTATCTATAATCAAAAAATCCTCTCGAAAAATCCTCTTCCTTGTATTATAAAACCGCTTTCATAAAGTTTTTCTTCTTTTTCAGAATACCTGCGTATCACTACGAATATTCCGACTGTCAAAATCACTCCAAATACGATTCCTGCCAGAATTCCATTCGTCCCCATTCCATAACTCTCATTCAGATAATAAGATGGCAGGAAAGAAAGGATTGTTCCCACAACCGATGGCGGTATAAATCTTAGAAAATTCTTATAGCATAGGCACTTTACCATTTCCTTGTCTATCATTCCCAACATTCGCAAACTACAAACGACCCTGCTATTTTCTTCCTTCTCTGCCTGGATACGTGAATGAATTAACAGAAACTCAGCCATTATCATAAGCCCTATCACAAATGCCATCAAAAATAATAAAAATTGTCCTGATTTCTTTGCATCCTGGTATTTCTCCACTTTCGAAGACAATTCATAATATGTCTGCTCATCTTCATTCAACTGATTGCTTTCCTGCAGATATTCTTTTACTTCACATACTCCCGCATAAGAATCTTCCCAATTCTGAAACTGAAACAAGTTTGCGATACCAGCACTACCTGTTATATCTGCACTTAATTTTTCGAAATCAGAATCGTTGATGATCAGTGTTTTATCTGCAAAGGTCGGATTTTGATTAAACAGTATCTTTACATCTGTTCCAACAGACTGCAGCTTTCTGTCCCCGGAAATCGTTACAGTAGATACTGGCTGTATGTTATGTTCATACCCATCTTCCAGATTGTACTGAAACAAATTCAAAAACTCGCCTTCCTGAATCTGATAATCACATCCAAAATCCCGGTTTATTTCTGTCACAGGAAGGTAATTAAAAACATCATCTCTGATATAGGGAAGCTGAATGACCTGTTCTACAGTAACACCATTTTTCTCCAATATATGAAGGACATCCTGTACTGAAACCTGATTCATTCCATAGATTTCTGAGTACACCATGTCATAGGGAGAATAACTTTCTGCATCCTGTAGAAAAGCCGGATATAAAGTCACACATACCCCCGTAAGCATAACAGATACCGCTATTATGAGAGAGGCTAAAACATACCTACATCCCCATTCTTTCTTGTGTCTGCGGACAAATGACCATTCCACCAGATGAAACCTCATGTAGTTGGGTGCAAGTCTGCATAAGAACGTACCGATCTTTCCTGTTTTTTCTGCCCGATATTGTGCTTTTAGCAGGGTTCCGATTTTATCCAGCATAAGTCTCCCGGCATTCAGGATAAAGGCAACTGCCACCACTACTGTATATAGAACTGCTGTAAGCTTATATGCTTCCGGGCAAAACTGCCATTGCACTCCGTGAACATCTATTGCATAAATGATAACAGAAAAAAATAAAAATGACAGCACAGTTCCTGCCGCAAGTGCTATTGCTAATGCCAGCACGGATATGATCACATTTTCAAAAAGTAAGTTTCTAAACGCTTCCTTCCGGCTCATGCCAAGAGAAAACATCACGCCATATTCCTGTTTTCTTGATGCCAGAAATGCCTGACACGAAACAGGAAGAAAAAAAACCAGAAACACTGCAGACAGAAAAAATGGAAGATAAATGTTATTGGATATTGATGAATTTACAATCGACGCATTCATAAACGTCCTGTTTGTGGAAATAACTGCAAAACAACAGAATAATGCCGTTGCAGATAAATTGCATAGAAAGTACAATCGATATTTGTAAAAACCAGCTTTCAGCATCTTTCGGGAAATATCAAAAAAGGTCATCTTTTCCACCTCCCAAACCGCACAGCGTTTTCCATATATCTTCTCTGAAATTATCGGCAGTGTTCTCTTTCTTTACTTCTTTTGCCAGATTCCCATCCTGTAGAAAAAGTACCCGGTCACAAAAGGATGCCGTATAAGCATCATGTGTCACAAGCAGAAAGCTGATGCCAGACCGTTGATTCATCTGTTTCATACATCGCATCACATCCCCGGTGGTCTTTCGGTCAAGGCTTCCTGTTGGCTCATCTCCAAAAATAATATCCGGTTCATTGATCAGCGCCCTGCCAATCGCAACTCTCTGTTTCTGACCTCCCGATATTTCCGTAATTCCTTTGTCAGCTAATTTTTCAATGCCGAGCACATCCGCTATTCTTGAAAAACGCTCTTGCTGGATGTCTGCTTCTTTTCGTTCAAGAATGAGTGGTAACAATATATTTTCTTTTACCGTCAAACTCTCCAAAAGCTGGAAATCCTGAAAAATCATTCCCATATGCTTTCTGCGGAAAAATGCCTTCTCTTCTTCCGTAAGCTGTGAAAACGTTTCTCCTCCTATTACGATTTCTCCATCGTCCGGTGTGTCAACCCCGGTCAGCACATGGAGCAGAGTAGTCTTTCCACTGCCGGATGGTCCCATAATAGCAACCATTTCTCCTTTCATAACTTGCAGATTCACATTCTGCAAAATCCGCATAGTTTCTCCTGCAGTTTTATAACTTTTTGAAATATGATTTGCATTTAATACATACATCGAAGTTCCTCCTGATAATAAATTTTAAATTTGATTATCAGAAGTATTTAATCATCCATCCGAACCGATAGACTGCAAAGGGTAACTCCCGGTCTGAAAGAAAACTCACCTTGTCCGAGGTCTTTAAAGCCATCATATACCCAGAGCACCATTATTTCTATTCCACCGAAACATATACACTCATAGAAATGCAAACATATACTTTCGCTTATATCGTTTTCACTATTTGACTTTTCCAAGCATTCCATCTGCTGTATGACTATACTTTCCAAATCCCCTTCTGCATAATATCCACTCCAGATTCGGAAATTTAGCGACAAAAGTAAAATCAGCATGATGGAACTTAAAACCATAATAGCAGCAATTCTCTGTTTTTTTACTGAAATCATATGAATCAAACCCTATACTTCTGCTTTATCATCTGGAAGTTATCGCTTAATCTTTCAAATTAGTTAAATCCTCTAAATACATTTCTATATTACCACACTCTGGACAGACCGCAACTTTTACATCATCTATAATTTTTGCCTTTTGTTTTTCATCTACATGAACAACAATCCCATAGCCCCCACCATTTACTTTAAGTCTTAAATCTGACATCATAACTTTTCCGCATTTTGCACATTTTCTCATTGTTTACCACCTCCAAATGTATAAATTAAATTTCGATTTCATGATATCATTTCTAATACAGATTTTACCGTATTTTTCAGATTCAGTCCGTCTTTTAATCCCAACCGATAGAAAAACTCTTCTGTATCTGCTCCACTGCTGAAAATTGCATTACAGTATTCCGTAATCACTTCTTCCTGTTCTGGGGATAACGTTTCCAGTAATTTCTGGTATTTCTTATCAATCTCACTTACTGGCTCTTTATCCTGCTTTAACTTCCATTCTGAATATGCTTTCCCCATATGCTCTGTAATTGTCAGATTCACAAATTCCTGCACTTCCTCTGGTATGTTACTCGTAGATTCCTGTTTATCTTTCTTTTTATCATTTGATTTTTCAAGTGTCGTGTCATCAATATAACGAATGATTTCTCGAATATTTGACTTCATCGACTGCAGATATTCTTTCATCAGCACAGCTACTTTTCTAGCATCCGATTTTTCGGTTTCTTTTTCCAGCATATAAAACTCTTCCAGTTCTTTCAGAATATCCATCCCTGCTTTCATCTGAAATTCCACCTCAAGCAAATCATCCATCACTTTATATAATTCTTCCATTGTTTATTTCTGCCTTTCCATATAGCACCACTATATTTTCCACAATCATCCAAAAATAAAGTCCTGTAATCCACATTTCACAACTTCAATCACTGCAACTATCCCCATACCGATATGTGGGAGTAGAACAAACACTACTGTCGTAAGAATCGCTGATTTCATTGTCCAGTCCGTGCTGATTCCAAACCCAATACTCAAGACTTCTGTCACAACAGAGATTCCAGCTATCAGATAGCAGAATCCAGCAGATAATCCAACCAGGAACACCAGCACAATATTCACCGCTGCAAGTACCAGCCAAACAGGAGCTGCAATAATTCGAAATGGCAGTTTTATCATAAATCTCAACATAATTCTTCCTCCTACTTTGTGCCCAGTGGGCACAAGGTTATTTTACCATATCTACTGGATATGACTATCTCTTTTTAAACTTCGTGCCCAGTGGGCACAAAGTTCTTACCCGGCAGGAATATCTTTGCCCCAGTACATGTCATGTCGAACTTCAGCATCATAAAACTGATTGATCGTTGCAGGAGCGTTATACAATACCGTCAGCATATACTGCCGGATATTCTTCACTTTGCTTGTACTCCTGTCAAGACTGAAAAACACATACTGGATGTGTTCATACCCGACTTTGAGCAAACGGCTCTTGACCACTTGTGTAGGCACAGCTTCCCCATTAATCTGTTGATATGTCTTTGTCGAACATATTGCATCCAGCATCAGCTCTACCAGCTCTTCTACTCGTCCAGTTCCATAGCTCTGACAAAGGATCTCATATTCGATATTGTCATGAATTAACTGTCGATACTCATTTCTCTCCTGTATCCTATCTTTCCCTTTCTCTTGTTCAGATAGATATTGATAAGATTCATTCTTACTAAATTCAGTATTATTATATTCAGTATTATTACAGTTTGTTTTTGAAACTTCTTGAAGTTTGTTTTCTAAACTTCTTGAAGTTTGTTTTTCAAACTCCTTGAAGTTTGTTTTTGAAACTTCTTGAAGTTTATTTTTCAAACTTCCTGAAGTTTGTTTTTCAAACTTCTGTGTATTTACGGGCTTTTCCGGCTCTTTTTTCGCATATTCTTCTATTTCTGTCTCTGTATTTTCTTTTCTCTCTGCTACATTTTCTGGTGTTTCTTCCGAATCAAAGATTGCTGGCTCATCTGGATATTCTGTCAGGCTGAAATTTTTCACGTAAATAACATTTGTTTTTCCAAGTCCGATTCGCCTCTTCTCAATCAATCCAATCCCTTTTTCCTGATCCAGCTCTTTGAGACAATTCACAGCCTTATTCCTGCCACAGTTAAGCATTTCCATAATCTCTTCCACCGAAAAGAAAATATATGCCCTGTCCTCTTCGTCAAACCACCGGTTCTTGATGGACAGTGACATCCGGTCTAACATCAGTCCGTACAGCACCTTTGCTTCACAGGAGAGATTTTTAAAATATTCACTTGTAAACAGCAGTTTGGGAATACGATAAAAACTGTACATATCGCATTCCATTCCTTGAAAATAATGGAATGTTGCTCTTATACTCATGACACATCCCTCCCTTCGTACCTATCAATGATTCTGATTGCTCCATTCCTCCAAAAGCTGACATATAACAGTCCGTATCTTCTGTTCATCATATTCTGGTGGAAAATACTTCTTAATTTCATCCTGATTTAATGTTACCGTTGTTTTCTTTTTACGCTCTCCTATAATCAGGAGCCGCACAATCTCTTTTGTCAGCGTTTTTTCTTCTCGATGTTGCCTTATTTTTTTTGCCTGTTCCAGGCTTGGATATTTTCCGGTACTCTCATGCACTTTTTCCACCATCTCCTGTTCTGGAACCGCAAGGTAGGAAAGCTCTACACCTACCTGCAATCCGATCACATCACGATCTACTGCGTTTAATAGGTCATTCATCAGATAAGTAAGCCGGATATAGCGATACACCTGCCTTGCACTGTCATTTGCGTTCTTTCCAATGTCTTTCGCACTGATACCGCCTGATGTTCCCTGATGATTCATTGCTTCCATCTTCATACGGTAAGCAAATGCCTTTTCACTTGGGAGTATATTAGGTCTCTGCAGATTGCTGTCTACCATCGCACGGACAGCTGTATCTTGATCCATATTTCTGATAATAACCGGAACCTCTTTAAGACCAGCAAGTTGTGCCGCATGTCTCCTTCTGTGACCGGCGATGATTTCATATTCACCATCACCCAGCGGTCTGACCAGTAATGCTGTAAGAATTCCCTCTCCTTTCACACTTTCTACCAGTTCCGCCATTGCCTCATCATCATTTACTTGAAATGGATGGTTCTCGAAAGAATGTAAATGCTCAAGTGAAACCTGCTGGATATCGTTCGTTTCTTCTCCTCCGCCAAGTAATTCATCATAAGATGTCAGTTTTATCTTCGATGCACTTCTACCTTTCATCCAAAAGCACCTCCTGTGTCATCTGCCAATATGCAGCCGCTACTTTTCCTTTTGGATCATGCTCAAATATGCTGATTCCTTCCGCACTGATCTCAGCTGCTCGTACTGAAAATGGAATACTCTGTGGAAAAATCTTGATCTGGTTTCCATATGTATCAAAAATCAGATCAGATATATCTCTTGCATAGTTCGTTCTATTATCCACCATTGTGATCAATATACCGCCAATTTTCAGTTGTTTGTTAAGCTGTCTTCGCACCTTTCCTATCGTCCGTATCAGCTGTTCCAGACCCTTTACAGGAAGATAAGCCGCCTGGACAGGTATAATAACTGCATCGACACTGGCAAGTGCATTGATCGTCAGCATTCCAAGTGATGGCATACAGTCAATCAATATATAGTCGTATTCTTCTCTCATTCTTTCTATATATTGTTTTAAGACAAGTTCCCTACTCATAATATTTACAAGTGAAACTTCCATTCCAGAGAGTTCGATGTTTGCCGGAATCAAATCAATTCCTTCCTGGTGATGCAAAATTCCCAGTGTATTTTCAAATGGTTCATCTTCTACAATCTTTGTCAGAATAGTAGCCAGTGTGATCGGTAATTCATCTGGGTTATGATACCCAAGGCTTGCTGTCATACTTCCCTGCGGATCATTGTCAATCACAAGCACTTTCTTCCCTGCTTTTGCAAGTCCGACTGCCAGATTCACACAACTTGTTGTCTTGCCAACTCCACCTTTTTGTGAACACAATGCCAGCACTTTACATTCCTTCATTACTTTCTCTTCCATCCTTTTTATCCTCCCATAAATAACTTGAACCTTTCAGCATCCATAATGCTGCTTCCAAAAATGCAAGATATCGTTCTGTCATACTATCCAGAGCTGGTTCTGAGATAACTGGTTTTTCCGACTTCAAATCTTTTGCCACATCTTCCAAAACCAAACTCATTTCCCTCATTTCTGACCGGATAATCTCAATCGTTTCTTTCTTTCCAACAACACATACATGATTGTAAATGCATGACCGAACGATATAATCCTGCTTTTTCATTCCACTTACTTTTACTCGCTCTTCAATCGTTGCTTTTTCATAAGAATTCACCCGAAAAGAAATGGTCGTTGTGTTGTGTTTTCCATGTCTATCACCAGCCATCGCTTATTCCTCCTCTTCCTCATGTTTCTTATCCAGCAAACCTGCTAATTTACTCTGCGTAGACGGATACAGATGCGAATATGTATTCAACGTTGTTTCCACCTTTTCATGTCCAAGGCGTTCTGCAATCTCCAATGGAGCCACCCCCATATCAACCAGCATACTGGCATGGGAATGGCGGAGATCATGAAGTCGTATCCGCTTTACACCAGACCGCTCAATTCCGGTAGCCATACAATGTTCCATATGCGATTTGGTAAACCGAAAAAGTCTTTCCTTTTTCATAATTCCATACAAATGACTGCAATACTCCCGGAATTCCTCTGCAAGAAAATCTGGCATTGTAATCACACGGATACTCTTCGGAGTTTTCGGCTGCGTGATCATATCCTTTCCTTTCAATCTCTGATAAGATTTATTGATTGATATGGTTTTCTCTTCGAGATTGATGTCATTATAAGTAAGGGCAAGCAATTCACCGATACGCATTCCGGTCCAGTACAGCAAAAGAAACGCCATTCTTGTTTCCGGCTTATCACTTACTGTCTCCAGAAAAGCATTGAACTCTTCCTGCATCCAGAAGTCCTTCGGTTCTCCTTTACTCTTGCCAATCGCTCCTGCCTTCCTGCAGGGATTATCCTGCAGGTTATAATACCGCATTGCATAATTGAAGATTGCAGTCAGCTGGCAGTTCACTGTTTTCAGATAAGTAGGAGAATATCCTTTTCCATTCTTATCCTTATACGTTAGCAACTCATTCTGCCATGCACGGACGTCTGCCACCGTAATTTCACTGAGAATCTTCTTTTCAAAATAAGGCTTGATTTTCAGGTCGATAATGTATCGCTTCGTGTACATAGTGTTTTCTCTGAGACGGACATCCATATCTTTGTAATAAATCTCCAGAAAATTTCCAAATTCAATATCCACACCCTGGCTCTGCTGTTGCAGGAAATCTCTTTCCCATTCCTTAGCTTCACCCTTGGTCCTGAATCCTCTTTTCTGTTTTCTTTTCCGATTTCCCTGCCAGTCTTTGTAATAGACCTGTACTTTCCAGTTTTTTCCTTCTTTGTAAACCCCCATTACTAATCCTCGACTTTCATGCCATAAATCTTTTCTGCCAGGAATTTCGTAGAGATTTTTCCAGCTACTACAATATATCCTTTTGCCTTCAATTCTTTGTTGTATTCTCGCATCAGACTATATGCATAAGTCTTTGAAACTCCAAGAATTGCACACACATCATCCACATCCATATACATTTTTTCCTGCACCATACTCATACCGCTTTATCCTCCTTCAAATACTGCTCAACATGTTCCAGACCATAGATCTTGTCCTCTACATAGCGGGTTGGCACCCGTCCGAGAATAACATAATAGTTCTTGCTTTCCAGATCGGCATTCATTCTTTCCACCACCCGGTAAGCAAACGAAACTGATAATCCAAAGAGTTCTGCAATGTCTTCCACTGATAAATACATTTTTCTCTTACGCATGAAACCATTCCTTTCCCTCTTCCTGTGGAATCTCACAAGTATCTTCTACTCCGTAGAAACGCTTCACAAAATACTTTGTCGGAACTTTTCCTCTAAGCGTCAGGTAGCCCTGTTCTTCCAGTTCCTTGTTCAGATTTCCGATGATCTCATAAGCCGATGTCTGTTTTACTTCCAGAAGTTCACATATATCGGCTGCCTTTAAAAATAATTTGTTCTGCATAATCAGTACCTCCTGTGTTTTGAATATTTATCTCTTCATATACTCTGTACTGGCAGATGCAAAATCGGACATCATTTTCCGAAATTTATCAAATTTTCTTGTTTTTTAATTCTCCATCAGTGTGATTACTGTGTCATGGAGTTTAAACTCATCGAAAGTAAAGAACCTTTCTGTGGTATCTGTTTTCTAAATGCAGGCAACAAAAAAACAGTCTGCCTTGACGAAAATCACTTCAATCAAAACAAACTGTTCTTCATATTTACTCTAATTTTATTTTATGAGAATAACCGATTTCACGAAATTTGCAGGTGAATCTGGAATATAAACAAGAGAAAAAAATAATTTTTAAACTCCATTTGCACTCCATTTGGTCTTTTCGACACCCCGCAAAGCCTTTATTTATGGGCTTTTCCGCGATTTTTCAAGCTACTCGAATTCGATGGTTGCCGGTGGTTTTCCTGTGCAATCATACATAACGCGATTGATGTGTTTTACTTCGTTTACAATTCTGCTCGTTGTTTTTCCAATGACATCCCACGGAATTTCTGCGCTTTCGGCTGTCATGAAATCGGTAGTGGTTACGGCACGGAGGGCAATGGCATAATCATACGTTCTTTCATCTCCCATGACTCCAACAGAACGCATGTTGGTCAGTGCTGCGAAGTACTGGCCGATTTCGTGGGCGATTCCGGCTTTGTCGATTTCTTCGCGCCAGATCGCGTCGGCGTCCTGTACCATTTTGACTTTCTCGGCGGTTACTTCGCCGATGATACGGATGCCAAGTCCCGGGCCCGGGAATGGCTGACGGAATACGAGGTATTCCGGGATGCCGAGCTCAAGGCCGGCTTTTCTTACTTCGTCTTTGAAAAGGTTGCGCAGCGGCTCGATGATTTCTTTGAAATCTACGAAATCAGGAAGTCCACCTACGTTGTGATGGGATTTGATCACTGCGGATTCTCCGCCGAGACCGCTCTCTACAACGTCCGGATAAATAGTTCCCTGTGCAAGGAAATCTACGGCGCCGATCTTCTTGGCTTCTTCCTCGAAGATGCGGATAAATTCCTCACCGATAATCTTACGTTTCGCCTCAGGCTCTGTAACACCTGCAAGCTTGTCGTAATATCTCTGCTGTGCGTTTACACGGATAAAGTTCAGGTCAAACTGACCGTTCGGTCCGAATACGCCTTCAACCTCATCACCCTCATCTTTACGGAGAAGGCCATGATCTACGAATACGCAGGTAAGCTGCTTGCCGATCGCTCTGGAAAGAAGACCTGCTGCTACGGAGGAATCTACACCACCGGACAGAGCAAGAAGAACTTTTCCATCGCCGACTTTCTCACGGATCTCTTTGATCGTGTGTTCAACAAAGGCATCCATCTTCCAGTCTCCGGCACATTCACAGACACCAAGTACGAAGTTGGAAAGCATTGTCTTTCCTTCTACTGTGTGCAGTACCTCCGGATGGAACTGGATTGCATACAGTTTCTTCTCTTCATTCTGTGCAGTTGCTACCGGACAGTCTGCAGTATGTGCAGCGATCTCAAATCCCGGTGCAGTCTGGGAAATATAGTCTGTATGGCTCATCCAGCAGATTGTTTTGTCGGATACGTTTTTGAAGATCTTGGAATCTTTTTTATCGATGAGAAGCTCTGTCTTGCCGTACTCGCTGACATCTGCTTTCTCAACTTTTCCGCCAAGGACATGCATCATGAGCTGTGCTCCGTAGCAAAGTCCAAGTACCGGAATACCAAGCTCGAATAATTCTTTCTGGTAAGTCGGTGAATCTGCCTCATAGCAGCTGTTTGGTCCGCCGGTAAGGATGATTCCCTTCGGATTCATCGCTTTAATCTTCTCAAGATCTGTCTTGTAAGAATAGATTTCGCAATATACATTGCATTCTCTGACACGTCTTGCAACCAGCTGATTGTACTGACCGCCAAAATCAATGACAATAACTAATTCTCTTTTCAAGGCTTTCCTCCTGTTGTTTATAACATCTTTAGAATCTGTTACTCATTATAAATGAGTGTATGCACTTTTACAATGCTAATTTTATCTCACGCCGGAATTTTTATTTTCTGCAAAAAAATTTCACTGTTTTTTCGCCCGCTCATCCCAGTAGACACAGTCATTTCTTCCAATTACTTCTGATGTAAACGGAGTGCCGTCATTCTTTTTGTAATGTTTTGTGGCACGGAAAACATATTTTGCGCCGACATAAACGATCGGTACGTTAAAGAACACGATCAGAATATTTCCAAGGTCAGAAAACGCCCAGAGATTTCCAAGTTCCAGTCCTGCAATATTGCAGAGGATTCCAAATGCGGCAACAAAAAGGCCGATACAACGTACAATATTGATGCAGATCTTATCCTTGCGGATACGATTTGCCGCGATTTCCGAAAAACTGATCATTCCCAGAAGGCAGGTAAACGCAAAGAGACAGAAACACAATGTCACAAGAAATGTAACGATTCCGTTCATTGCAGTTCCCGGAGTCAGCACAGCGATAGATTCCGTATATTTCGGAAGTTTATCAAGAGCCTGCCAGTTTTCCGAATCCGCACCGGTCCAGCAATGAGCCATAACTACCACAAATCCGGTAAGTGTGCAGATCACAATGGTATCCAGAAAAACTCCCAGGGAGGCGATCACACCCTGCTCACATGGGTGTTTTGCATCTGCTGCCGCCGCTGACATTGTAATAGTTCCCTGACCTGCCTCATTGGACATCAGGCCTCGTTTTACCCCCTGTGCAAGAACCGTTCCAAAAACACCGCCAAAGAATGCGTCCGGCTTAAATGCTCCTGCAAAAACGCTTCCGAAGAAATATGGAATGCGGGTAAAGTTTAATATTATAAGAAGTAATACTACTACCATATAGAGCACCGCCATCACCGGCACCATCATATCTGTCCATTTGGAAACTTTTTTGATTCCGCCAAATGCGATGGCTGCTGTGAGAACTACGATCAGTGCTCCTACTATATAATAGAAGGCAGATCCGCTTGCGATGGTTGTTCCGGTTACAATCTCTGCCATACGTCCCACTGAGGAAACAACATTAAATCCCTGTGCAGGCAGACAGCAAAGGGCGTACAGAATATACAATACGGAAAGAAAAACTCCGATCCAAACTTTGTTTCCCAGAAGTTTTCTTCCATAGAAAGGAAGACCTCCTACAAATTCGTCGTCTTTTTTTTCTTTAAAAATCTGGGCAAGGACACCTTCCATATATGCCACTGCCATTCCGAAAAATGCGGAAATCCACATCCAGAACAAAGCTCCCGGGCCGCCCACTGCAATAGCACCTGTTACACCCAGAATATTTCCCGGTCCTACACGCATGGCCGAACTTAAGAAAAACGATGCCAGCGGTGAAATTCCTGTTTCAACGACACGTTTCTCGGTCATAGTCCGGATTCCTTTTTTAAAATAGGTCACCTGCATGAACCCAATCCTGAAACTGAAAAAAATTCCGGATCCAAGAAGCAGTATGATCGCAAAGGATATGTTTCCCAGAATGGGAATGCTGCTGTACCAGTCAAAATTTGTAGGAAAATCCCACAGAAAATCAGACAGTGGACCGATAAAGCTGAACACTCCGTTGATCGCCTCAAACACTCTCTCCATAGCTATTTCCTCCCTTTTTATCTGAAGGTCTCAGAATTGAATACAGACAGGCATTCCCATCCGTCACCTTTCATTTCCGCTTCAGATTTTTATGCTATGGTTTATTATACCGTATCGCCTTGCAAAAGTCCTCTTAATTTTTAGTATTTTTGAGTAAATTCCAGAATTTTCCATCCTTATGGCCTTTTTCACATCCGCTTGCAGATTAGTCTGAACAAACAGTCGAGAAGTTTCGCAGGATTTTATAAGACTTTATGAGATATTTAGATTTTAATCACAGATTTTTAAAATGCTTCTCACAGTTCCATCACATTTTGACGGTATATTATTAAGCAAATAAAGCACAAAGCTTTTTCATCTTATAGATCATTACTTATTTTTCTTTTCATACTCTGCCGGGTCCGTTCCAAGACCCGGCCCTCCTTTTTTTCTGAGATATTCTCCCATACATTCCGCTCCTGATCATCCTTCCTTTTTATCTTCTTACAAACTCCCATCGTATACCATCCTTTCTTTATTCAAAAGGATCTATACCTATAATCATGGTGTCTAAATCGGACACTCTGATCACATCTGATGATCGGCATTTTACTGTTTCCCGATTTTACCCCGATTTCGTTTCATTTCACTCCGTCCAGACAAAACCTCAAAAATTCCGTAACACGCATAAACACTGATTTTAAGCACAAAAAAACACCGTCCCCGCAGCTCCCATGTCTGCAAAAACAGTGCTTTTAGTGCGTCTTCAGGGGTTCGAACCCTGGACACCCTGATTAAGAGTCAGGTGCTCTACCAACTGAGCTAAAAACGCATATTTAATTGTTTGTCTTTCGTTTGTTTCGTTCCTCAAGACATGTTGTATTATACGTTATGGTTCGGTGAAAGTCAACACCTTTTTTTATTTTTTTTTATTTTTATCTTTTTTATTTTTTGTATCTTCATTTGATGCAATTTTGTTCAGTGTTTTTTCTATTTCTGACAGCGAATTTCTGATCTGGGCTGCCTGATTGTTGATGCTGCGGTTTACACTGTTGAGATTTCGTCGGAATGAACCGGATTTTCTTTTTTTCAAGTTTTCTTTCTCCCCTTTCCCATATTCGGCAGATTCCTGGTAAGATCATGAGCCTGCACCTGAACAAACCAAACATTTACATACCACTTTACGTTCCTCTTTTCCTTATTTATTATATGAAAACAGGCCGATCAGTTTCCCGATCAGCCTGAAAAAAATCTTATTCACAATAAATGTCGCAACCCCGCAGGGGACTTACTTGATTTGGTTAAAACTCCACAGACTTCCACCATCGGACAACCAACACCACTGCAAGCAGTGCAGTCAACAGATCGGAAACCACCTGAGACGCAAGCACCCCCTGATATCCGGCAACCCGAAGCGCCACATTCAGCACAATGGCAAAGATCACACCCTGTCTGCTGACTGGAAAGTACAGGTACTGATCAGCACAATTCCCATAAACACCATACCCGCCAGCTGCAGGCGAAGCATCAGTGCGCCGTTTTTCACAACCGAAGGATCACTCATAAAGATCCGCACCAGCTGCGGGGCAAAAAATCCAAGTACAGCCATCAGGACAAGAGCCAGCCCGCCCTCAAACAGATAGGCAAATTTCAGCGTTCCCTTCAGTCTCTCGCGGTTTTTCGCACCATAATTGTACCCGATCAGCGGCTGCCCGCCAAAAGCAAAGCCAACCAGCACCAGCGCCGCGATCATATTGATCTTCATGACGATACCCATAGCCGCAACTTTATCATCACCGAATCCCAACAACGCACGGTTGGTAAGAGCAATCCCGATACTCTGCATCAGATTTGTCACCGATGCCGGAATCCCAATTGCAAAAACCGCTCCGATTTCCGCCCCTGAAATATGAAATCCCTTAGGGTTCACAGAGAGATTTCTGCTCTTCTTAATAAGAAACCACACGAAAAAAATATCCGTACATACATTTCCGATCACCGTAGCTGTGGCAGCACCTGCCGCACCCCAGCCAAGCCCGAAGATCATCACCGGGTCCAGAATGATATTCACAACCGCACCAAGCACAGAACCGATCATAGATGCTGTGGCAAAACCCTCTGTACGCAGCTGATTGGACGGCGTCAACGCCACAATGATAAACGGAGCGCCCAGTGCGATACAGGTATAATACTGAGAAGCATACTCCCAGGTTGCCTCACTTGCACCCAGCAACCCCAGAATAGGGCTTCGCAAAAGCATCAGAACAACGGTAACCACCACACCGCAGACAATGGCCCCATAAAAACTGAACACACTGATCCTCTTCGCATCCTCGAATTTCTTTTCCCCGAAAAGCCTGGAAATAAAAGAACTTCCGCCCAGGCCAAAAATATCTCCAAGGGCGATCATCAGCGTAAAGATCGGTGTACCCAGAGCAACACCCGCCACCAGATCCGTATTCCCGGTTCCCGCAATAAAATAAGTATCTACCATATTATAGATCAGCGAAATCACCATACTGAACACAACCGGAAGCGCCAGCTTAAAATACGCCTTCGGAATCGGATACTTTTCAAAAATCTCTTCCTGCATTTTATCGCCTCTATTTCTGTCTGATCACCATCTTGCAGATCGGATTACCCATGGAAGAAAACTTCTCCTCATACTCTGTCATCACATTTCCCTTAACCAGTTCCTCATCATGATGCAGATCAAATGTACAAACCTCCAGATTCCAGTCGGACTCCTTCACCTCTTCCAGAGAAAACTCAAATAACCCACGGTTATCCGTCTTAAATTCCACAGCCCCCTCTTTCTTCAGGACCTGCTCATATCTCTTCAGAAACTCCCTGGAAGTCAGCCTTCTCTTGGCATGACGGGCCTTAGGCCACGGGTCGGAAAAATTCAGATAAATCCCGTCAACCTCATCCTTCTCAAAAATCTCCGGTAAGAGCCTTGCATCCACACGGATAAACACAAGATTGGAAAACTTTTCCCCGGCTTCCTCAAGCTCCTCCCTCTTCTGCAGTGCCCGGAGCAGCACGCTGTCATACATCTCAATTCCAACAAAATTCCTCTCAGGATGCAGGCGCGCCATATCCATCAGAAAACGCCCTTTTCCCATGCCAACCTCAAGAAAAAGCGGTCTCTTCTCCCCAAAAACACTCTCCCACTTCCCCTTAAACCTCTCCGGCTCATCAATCACCCAGTCACACTCCAAAATAGCATCCTTCGCCCCGGGAATATTACGCAATCTCATAAACAACCTCCAATTAATCTTCTTATAATATACAACTCAAATCATAACTTTCCGCAGCCAGCAATCCCAGTCAGACACATCTATCCACCCTCTCACCAACCGCATAAACCAGAACGCCCTCATAAATATGATAAACTTTCTCATTTACCATCATTCCCAAAAATACTCATTCACAAGACGTCCCAATATTCAACTATACATGCAATTTGCCTGCTATCGCAAGCAAAAAATAAAAAAATTTATCAACCCTCAATCCAGGCAACAGCAAAACGCCTCGCCGTCCCCTTACCACCCTATCGGTACAACCTCCCACATCCCAACACCGCAGAATACAACCACAAGTCAACAACCTCCCGTCACCACAACCAAGAACTCCTTTAAAAAAAAGCCCGAGGGGTGTGCAGAGGGGCCGTGGCTTTACGGCCCCTTTGCGGTTTTCCTTATCTTCCCAAAGCAAAAAAACAGGCCTCCTGCCAAGGAAAGCAAAACATACATCACACAATAAAAACAAAGATAAAAAATAGAAATAAAGGAGAAAAAGCATGAAAAATCTGGAACAGTCTTTCGACATCATAGTAGTAGGCGCCGGCCACGCAGGCTGCGAAGCCGCATTAGCAAGTGCCCGTCTGGGCCTGCAAACAGTCATGTTCACAGTCAGCGTAGACAGCATCGCCCTGATGCCCTGCAACCCCAACGTAGGCGGCAGTTCCAAAGGCCATCTCGTCCGCGAACTGGACGCCCTCGGTGGAGAAATGGGCAAAAATATAGACAAAACATTCATCCAGTCCAAAATGCTCAACCAGTCCAAAGGCCCTGCAGTCCATTCTCTCCGTGCCCAGGCCGACAAACAGGCTTACAGCACCGAGATGCGAAAAACTCTGGAAAACACAGAAAACTTAACTATCCGCCAGGGCGAAGTAACAGAACTTCTGGTAGAAGATAACCACATCACCGGTGTAAAAACCTTTTCAGGAGCCACCTACCACGCAAAAGCCGTAGTTCTCTGTACAGGAACCTACCTCAAGGCCCGCTGCATCTACGGCGATGTCAGCAACTACACAGGACCAAACGGCCTTCAGGCAGCCAACTATCTCACGGATTCTCTGAAAAAACTGGGAATCGAAATGTTCCGCTTCAAAACAGGAACCCCTGCTAGGATCGCCGGAAACACCATCGATTATTCCAAAATGGAAGAGCAGTTCGGAGACAAAAGAGTCGTACCGTTCTCCTTCTCCACAGACCCGGAATCCGTACAGATCGAGCAGAAATCCTGCTGGCTGACCTACACAAACGAAAAAACACACGAGATCATCCGCGCAAACCTGGACAGATCCCCTCTTTATTCCGGAATGATCGAAGGAACCGGTCCGCGTTATTGCCCGTCCATCGAAGATAAAGTCGTCCGTTTTGCAGACAAAAAACGCCATCAGGTATTCATTGAGCCAGAAGGCCTTTACACAAATGAAATGTACATCGGAGGAATGTCCAGCTCCCTTCCGGAAGATGTCCAGTACGAAATGTACCATTCCGTACCAGGCCTGGAGCACGCCAAGATCGTGAAAAATGCCTACGCCATTGAGTATGACTGCATCAATCCACGCCAGCTCTACCCGACACTGGAATTCAAAAAGATCAAGGGCCTTTTCAGCGGCGGACAGTTTAACGGAAGCTCAGGATACGAGGAAGCAGCCGCTCAGGGTCTGATCGCAGGAATCAACGCAGCCATGGAAGTAAAAGGAAAAGAACAGCTGATCCTGGATCGCTCCGAGGCATATATCGGCGTTCTCATCGATGATCTGGTAACAAAAGAAAACCATGAGCCGTACCGAATGATGACAAGCCGCGCCGAATACCGCCTGCTGCTCCGTCAGGACAATGCAGACCTCCGTCTCCGCAAAAAAGGCTGGGAGGTTGGCCTGATCGATGATGAGACATACCATAAACTGCAGGAAAAAGAACGAATGATCCATGAAGAGATCGAGAGAGTAGAACATACGACTGTAGGCGGTTCTGCAGAAGTACAGAGCCTTCTGGAATCTCAGGGAAGTACATTGCTGAAATCAGGAACCACCATTGCAGAGCTGATCCGCAGACCGGAACTTAACTATAAAGTGCTTGCACCGATTGATAAAGAAAGACCGGAACTTCCAGAAGATGTATGTGAGCAGGTAGAGATCAACATCAAATATGATGGCTATATCCGCCGCCAGATGAAACAGGTGGAGCAGTTCAAAAAACTGGAGCAGAAAAAAATTCCGGAAGACATTGATTATGAAGATGTAGGAAGCCTCCGCATTGAAGCACGTCAGAAACTGGAGGCTTACAGACCGGTATCCATCGGCCAGGCATCCCGAATCTCCGGCGTATCCCCGGCAGATATCTCTGTACTTCTTGTATACCTGGAAAGCAAAGCCGGACATAAACATTGATAACATTCTGAATAATGAAAACATAAAAAATAAAGAATAAGAGAGGAAACTGCATGTACAATTTAGAAATCCTGGAAAAAGGCTGCGAAGAACTTGGAATTACTCTTAATGACACGCAGAAAAATCAGTTTATCCAGTTCTACGAATTCCTTGTAGAAAAAAATAAAGTTATGAACCTTACCGGAATTACAGAATTCGATGAGGTTCTCGTGAAACATTTCCTGGACAGCCTTTGCTGTGTCAAAGCCGTAGATATGAGCAAGGTAAAAACGGTCATGGACATCGGAACCGGTGCCGGATTTCCGGGGGTTCCCCTGAAGATCGCTTTCCCGGAATTGGAAGCCTGCCTTCTGGATTCCCTGAACAAAAGAGTGAAATTCCTGGAAGAAACCTTTGCACTCCTTGGACTTGAGAACATCTCAGCCATCCACGGAAGAGCCGAAGAATATGCAAAAAACAAAGCCTACAGAGAAAAATATGACCTCTGTGTATCCAGAGCAGTATCCGGTCTTGCAACCCTGTCCGAATACTGTCTCCCATACGTAAAAGTCGGAGGACTTTTTGTCTCCTATAAATCCGGCTCAGTAAAGGAAGAAGCCGAAGCGGCGGAAAAAGCAGTAAAAATCCTCGGTGGAAAGATCCGAGACATTCAGTACTTCGATCTTCCGGGATCCGAGATCAGCCGTTCCCTGGTCATCATCGAAAAAGTAAAAAACACACCTGGAAAATACCCGAGAAAAGCAGGAACGCCGCTCAGAGAACCACTGGCATAACAGAATCTTGCTGCTCAGAAAATGTAATCTCCTGTCGAACAAAAGAAGAATTTGTGTGACAGGAGATTTTTCGCTGATTTGTTTCACAAAATTATCACAAATTTATCCTACTTTTATCACAAATTACTTTTACACTATAAAATGATAGAGATGCCCCTGGATTCCCCCATTCTCTGTTTCATCCAGGGGCATTTTCTATTGAAAAGACGCCAGAGTCAAAGGGCCTCTGTTTTACGACCTTTTGCCTCTGGCATCTTATAAGATGGGAAATCAAGAATTGAAAAAGTATTTCCCGGAGAATAAAAGGAGGAGAGTAAAGTGATCGAAGTAAGTAATCTGGTCAAAAAATACGGCGATCATACAGCCGTTGACCATCTTTCCTTTCAGATCGAAAAGGGGAAAATTTACGGATTCCTGGGCCCCAACGGTGCAGGAAAATCAACAACAATGAACATGATCACAGGATACATTGCTTCCACAGAGGGAAAAGTAATGATCGATGGTCATGACATTCTGGAAGAACCGGAGGCAGCCAAGAAATGTATCGGCTATCTGCCGGAAATGCCGCCACTCTATTTTGACATGACTGTTCTTGAGTACATGAAATTTGCGGCTGATCTGAAAAAAATCCCAAGAAACCAGAAAGACAAACAGATAAAAGAAGTCATGGATATGGTAAAGATCACAGACATGAAAGACCGTCTGATCAAAAACCTTTCCAAAGGTTACCGCCAGAGAGTTGGCCTTGCACAGGCGATCCTTGGATATCCGGAAGTGATCATCCTAGATGAGCCTACAGTAGGACTTGACCCGAAGCAGATCATCGAGATCCGTGACCTGATCAAAAGCCTGAAACAGAAACATACGGTTATCTTAAGTTCTCATATCCTTTCCGAGGTGAGAGCAGTATGTGATTACGTTCTGATCATTTCACACGGAAAACTGGTAGCCAGTGATACGCCGGACAATCTGGAACGTCTGGCAGCAGGTTCCAACAGTCTCCTTATGAAAGTAAAAGGCGAGAAAGATACCATCCGAAAAGATCTGGAAACGATCGAAGGCGTTACCGGTGTGGAAATGTCCTACGAAAGCGACGAAGAACTGTGGAAAACAAAAGTTTCCATTCAGGAAAATGTGGATATCCGCGAAAAAGTTTTCTATGCTATGGCAAAAGCAAACTGCCCGATCTACGAGATGCAGGTTAAGAGAGTTTCTCTTGAGGATGTATTCCTTGAGCTTACCGAAGGAGAAAAAAAGAAATCCACCGGGAAACAGGAAAGATCACAGTGGAAACCGGTAGAAGATAAATCTTCGGAAACAGAAAAATCTGAGAAAACGGAGAAAGCTTCAGATAAAAAAGAGGGGGATCAGTCATGACAGCAATTTTTAAAAGAGAACTGAAAAGCTATCTGACCTCCATGGTTGGATATCTCTTCATATTTTTTGTCCTGGTGCTGACTGGAATTTATTTTTCCGCATATCAGCTCTCAGCAGGTTATTCAAAATTTGAATCTACATTAAGCGCACTGACCTTCGTGTTCCTGATCGGTGTGCCGATCCTTTCCATGCGTGTACTTGCAGAAGAACGTAAACAAAAAACAGATCAGCTGCTTCTGACAGCGCCGATATCTGTGTGGGATATCGTATTTGGAAAATACCTTGCACTGGTAGCCGTATTTGCCATTCCGGTTGTGATCATGTGCTTTTATCCACTGATCATGAGTAAATTTGGAACCATTTCCTATGCTTCCGCATATACAGGAATCCTGGGATTTTTCCTTCTTGGATGTGCGAATCTGGCAATTGGTGTATTTATGTCAGCACTTACAGAAAGCCAGGTAATTGCAGCAGTACTTACTTTTGTATTTCTGTTTGCTTTCTATATGATGAATGGAATTTCCTCATTTTTCTCACAGACTTCCATGTCAACGGCAGTGGCATTCGGACTTCTGATCGTGGCGATCGCAATTATCATTTATACCATGATCAAAAATGTTCTGATCTCTGCAGTGATCGGAGTTGTAGGAGAAGTTGCCCTTGTGATCGTATACGTTGTAAAATCAAGTATTTTCCAGGGTGGTATCCAGAAAGTACTGAATGTATTTAATCTGAGCGGACATTATGAGAACTTTACAAACGGTGTGTTTGACGTGACAGGAATCGTATATTTTATCTCTGTCGTTGCAATCTGTCTGTTTCTCACCATGCAGTCCATTCAGAAGAGACGCTGGAACTAGGGGGTGAATGGAAATGAAATTCAGTGAGAAATTCAAGAAAAATAAAAGCGAGGCAGTAGAGACAGAAACTGCACAGGATTCCGGGAAAAAGAAACATAAACCAGATCCGAAAAAACTGGTAGGCACTATCAGTAAAAAGCATATTAAAAATGGTACTTACAGCATGGCTATGGCAGCGATCTTTATCGTGATCGTAGTTGTGATCAATATGATCGTAGGTGCAATCCCGTCTAAATATTCGCAGTTGGATGTAAGTTCATCCAAGCTTTATACCATCGGTGATGAGACAAAGAAAGTGCTGAAAGCACTGGATAAAGATGTGACCATTTACCAGATCGCACCAAGCGGCTCTGAGGATGATACGATTTCCAACCTGCTGTCACGCTATAAAGATGAGTCCAAACATATTAAAGTTGAAGTAAAAGATCCGGTTGTAAATCCGAAATTTGCTTCTGAATATACAAGCGATGATCTTGCATCAAACAGCCTGATCGTAGTTTGCGGAGACAGAAACAAAGTTATCAATTACAACGATATGTATTCTACTTCTGTAGACTACAATACCTGGCAGCAGACCACGACCGGATTTGACGGTGAGGGACAGATCACAAGTGCTATCGGATATGTGACATCCGAGAACCTTCCGATCATGTACACGTTATCCGGACATGGCGAAAAAGATCTGGATTCCAGCTTTAAAGAGGATATCCAGAAAGCCAACATTGATATCAAGGATCTGAACCTTCTCACAGAAGGAAAAGTTCCGGACGATGCTGACTGCCTGATGATCGTATCTCCGACGAGCGATATTTCCGAGGAAGAAAAAACAGAGATCCTGGATTATCTGGAGGCGGGCGGAAAGGCCATGATCTTCTCTGATTATACACAGGATGATCTGCCGAACTTCGATGCTGTCCTTGAAAATTATGGCGTAAAACGTGCAGCAGGAATCGTATTTGAGGGCGACAGCCAGCATTATGGAATGCAGATGCCGTATTATCTGGTACCGACTGTTAACAGCACAGATGCAAGCTCTGAGACCGCTTCCGCAGGCTCTTATGTACTGGCTCCATATGCACAGGGTATTCAGAAAACAGATGACGTAAGAGATACCGTAACGATTGACAGTATCCTGACAACTTCTGACCAGGCTTACTCTAAGATAAACATGCAGAGCAGCAATATCGAGAAAGAAGACGGAGATGTAGACGGACCGTTTGATCTTGGTGTTGCCATTACTGAGAAACTGGATGATGACAAGGAAACACAGATCGTTTACTACTCCACAGCAAATCTGATGGAGAGTCAGGTAAACCAGATGGTATCCGGCGGAAATGAAAAACTTCTTCTGGAGTCCTTAAACTGGATGACCAGCACAGATGACAGCAATTCCGTTTCCATCCCATCCAAGAGCCTTGAGTCTACAAGCCTGACCGTAACGGATTATGATGCAGCCTTCTGGAAGATCTGTACTATTGGTCTGATCCCGGGAGTGTTCCTTGTTGCAGGATTTTTAATCTGGCTTAAGAGGAGAAAAGCATAATGAAAAAATCAACCAAACTTGTTTCAGCTGTTGTTGTTCTGGCAGTTCTAGGTGGTACGTATGTGGGACTGAATACCTACGTATCCAAAGAGGAAAAGACAGAGAGCAGCAGTGAGGAGGAAAGCAAAACAGAAGTGTTTTCCGTGAAAACGGATGACATCAAATCTCTGGAATTTATCGTAGACAAGAAGGAAACTACCTTTGAGAAAAAAGATGATTCCTGGGTGAAAAAAGATGAGATTGCTTTCCCTGTAAATCAGACAACTCTGGATTCTGCAGCTTCCGCCATCGAAAAGGTGGAAGCTGACAGGGTTCTGAAAAAAGTAGACGATCTTACCGAATATGGACTGGATTCCCCGTCCAATACGGTGACCGTTGATACCAGTGATGGCACAACCAAGTTTAATATCGGAGATGAGAATACTTCCACGAATCAGTATTACATTTCCAAAGATGATGATGACAGTACTGTGTATGTAGTAGCGGCAGATACGGTCACTCCGTTTATGAAATCTCTTTACGATTATGCACAGGGAGAAGATTTCCCGACAATTGATTCTTCCACAGTAAAGAAAGTCCAGGTAAGCGAGGATAAAGATTCCTATGTTCTGGAAGAAAATTCTGATGGAGCTACCTGGGATGTTTCCAGCGATGGAAGCAGTGATAAAGAAACTGCGGATACTACAGCAGCAGGAAATGTAACCTCCGGACTTGGAAATTTTGCATATGATCAGTTTGTAAATTATAATGCAGAGGATCTTTCACAGTATGGCCTTGATAAGCCGTATGCGACGATTACAGTGGATTATCAGGAAGAGGTGAAGGATGACAGCTCAGACAGTACAGATTCTTCAGAAAAGGATTCTACAGCCTCTGAGAGTGATTCTGAGAGTGTCGACAGTACTGATGATAAAGCTTCAGCAGAAAACAGTTCGACAGATAGTTCTGACAGCACGGATGCTTCTGATGACAGCAGTTCTTCAGAGGATACCAAGACAACAACAGTAGATAAACAACTTGTTATCTACGTTGGCGATGAAGCAAGTGATGGCAGTCGATACGTAACTGTGGATAACAAACATATTTATACAATGTCCGCGGATACTCTGAGCGCAGTTATTGACAAAGCACCATCAGATCTCTGGTCACTGATCGTCAATTATCTGTCTGTAAAAAATCTGGATCAGCTTCAGGTTACTTACGGCGGCGCAACAAATGCTGTAAATGTTTCACGTGAAACATCCAAAGATGATGACGGCAATGACAAAGAGACAACGACTTATCAGCTGGATGGTAAGGAGATAGAAAGTACAACCTTTACCACTTTCTATAACAAGCTGATAAATATGGCAGGCCAGAAGAGACTGACGGACGCTTATACACCGGCTACAGACCCGGAGATGACTGCTGTATTCACAGACTCTGATAAGAACCAGACAACCGTTACCTTCTACACATATGACACAAACTATTACGCAGCTGTCGTTGGAAACAAAGTATTCCTCGTAAACAAAATGACGGTAAAAGAAATGTTTAATGCATATGAGACACTGATAAACGGTGAATCAAAAACAGAAGCCACAGCAACACCAACGGCTGAGGCGGAAAAGTAAAAAATAAAACTAAGCCCCGGAATTCCATGGATCAGGAGTTCCGGGGCTTTCTATAATAAAAAAACCTGTACAGTGGTTTTTCAGTCCACCGTACAGGTTTTATTTTTTTTATATCCAACAGAAGGTTCGGGGGAGCTTCTGTCAGTTACATATTAGTTAAGCAAGACCTCTTTCTTCCAGCCAGTCGAAGAGAACGATTTTTTCTTCTTTCTTTCTCTTGGCCATGTGATTGAACTGAAGGATTGTCAGGATCGTGAAGATCACAAACAGTACAGCCAGTACAATTACAGAAGTAGTAATGCTTCTGCCACCACTGATCGTTGCACGGAATGCATCAACTGTGTAGGTGAATGGCAGGTATGCGTGAATCTTTGCAACAAATGCAGGAGAAATCTCGACCGGATAAGTACCGGCAGATCCTGCAAGCTGAACGACCATGAATACCAGCATCAGGAAACTTCCTACTTTACCAAGTGTAATGTTGAAGAAGTACATCATGGATGTAAAGGTCATTGCTGCGAGGCAGGCGAAGAGAACTGTCTTGCCCATCTCAGCAGGGGCGAATCCGTTAAATGCATGTAACAGAAGGATCAGACAGATTGCCTGAAGCATTGCTACCGGATAAAGTACGGAAGCTTTGCTTGCCCACCATGCAAAACCGGATTTCAGTTTGCCTTTATACTGAGCCAGAGGATACATCAGGCAGAATGCCAGTGCACCAACCCAGAGGCCTACAGACATCATATAAGGTGCCATTGCGTGTCCGTTATTCGGAACATCGGTAAGTTTTGTTTCATCGCTCACAACAGGTGTTGCGAACATTTTAATTGTTTCATCACTTGCTGAGTTATCTTTAACTGTTTTAGCTCCATCACTGAGGCTTGTGGTTAATGTCTTGGAACCATCTTTCAGTTCTTTCATACCACTTCCAAGTTTCTTGGAACCATCATACAGCTGAGAGGAACCACTCTGGATCTGAGCAGCACCATCTGCAAGCTGTTTCGCACCATTGTTCAGAGTGCTGTTGTTACTTACAAGTTTCTTGGTACCACTGAGAAGAGTTGAGGTACCGTTTGCTAATGTCTTAGTTCCGTTTGCAAGAGTAGTAGCACCGCTGGAAAGAGTTTTAGCTCCAGTGGAAAGCTGACTGGTACCGCTTGTAAGAGCAGAACTGTTAGCGGCCAGTTTAGCGACGCCATCTGTGTATGTCTTAATTCCTGTAGTCAGTGTTTCAGAACCATCGGCAAGCTGACCTGCACCGGATTTCACCTGCGGAAGTGCGCTTGTGATCTGTTTTCCTGCTTTTTTCAGACTTGTTGCGCCATCAGTAAGTTTCTTGTTGTTTGCGGTTAATTTATCAAATCCATCGTTCAGAGCTTTGATTCCGGCGGCTGCTTTCGGGAAAGCTGCGGTACCAGTCTCCAGTTTCTGAAGTCCGGCGGAAACAGTTTTTGTTCCGGTATTTACAGCTGTTGCACCCGCGTACAGCTGCTGTGTAACAGCGGAAAGCTGAGAGATCATATCTGTAGGAAGCTGACCTGCAACTGCGCCCATTGTAGTAGCGGCTGTGCCCATTTCTGTAGCACCGCTGCCCATTTCTGCTGCACCATTGCTCATTTCTGTAGCACCACTTGTCAGTCCGTCTGCAAGCTGGTTCAAAGTTGCTGCAGCACCTGTCAGAGTCTGTACACTGCTCTTAATATCCTCAGTTTTGCTGTTCAGCTGTGAAAGTGCATCTCCAAGTTCTCCCTGAACTGCATCAATTTCACCATTTACAACGCCCAACTGGGAAACCTGATCAGAATATCCGGCTGCAAAGGAAGTATCTACCTGAGAAGCGCTTCCGGCAGCACCGGACAGAGTATTGATCACATTGCTGAGGCTTTCAGCGGAAATTTTTCCATCTTCATCCTGTGCGCTCTGAATTGCCTGAAGTTCTGCAACAGCAGAGTTCATAGCCTGCTGTGCGGCATCAATTCTTCCGTTTGCGTCATTAAGTGTTGAAGTTGTTGTCTGTCCGTATGTATCCATTGCGGAGCTTACTGCACTGATCTGAGCTTTCATTCCACCAAATGCAGTACCAAGACCCTCTGCTTTGGAAGAAAGCATTGTACTTGCATCAGTAAGAGCACTTGCTGCACTGTTAAGACCAGGTACGATCTGACCGGTAACAGCTGACGCACCCTGAGTCATGGCTGCGGAAGCGGATTCCATACCAGTTTGAGCCTTAGTCATACCGGCGGAAGCAGATTCCATACCTTTCTGAGCCTTTGTAAGGCCACTGGAAAGCTGTTTGAAGGATTCTTCAGTAGTGCTTCCCTTCAGAGCAGAAACAGTGTCGTTAAGTTTTTTGGTTCCTGCTTCCAGAGCTGCAGTTCCGGATACCAGAGACTGAGAATCTTTAGTTCCTTTTGTAACGCCGGTATTTAACTGAGCGATACCATCAGAAACATCTCCAAGGCTTTCCAGAGCGGAGAGCTGTTTAGCGCCGTCTGCCAGTTCCTGTGCACCCTTTACATAAGCGGTTGTTCCATCAGCCAGAGTATCTGCACCGCTGACATACTTTGTAGCACCACTGGAAAGAGTATTGATACCTTCGCTTAAAGCTTTGGCACCGGATTCCAGGCTGCTTGCACCGCTTTTCAGTGCATCGGAGTTTTCATTCAACTGATCAACACCTGCGGTGTACTGTTTCACACCTTTATCCAGAGTGTCAACACCGGTTGTAAGCTCCGGTACCTTGTTGGTGAGAGTAGCGACACCACTGTCAAGCTGTTTTGCTCCATCATCCAGACTCTTGGCTCCGTCGTTAACCTGAGCTACACCATCGGTGTATGTCTTAAGTCCCTCTGTGAGACTGTCAGCACCGCTTACGAATGTAAGAGTACTTGTGGAAAGTTTTTTCAGGTTCTTGGTAATGGTTTTGTTACCATCAGCAGCTGTAGTCAGTCCGTCTTCAAGTTTTCCGGATCCGTCAGCAGCTTCCTGCATTCCGTCACCTGCTTCTGAGATAGAATCAAAAACGGTTTCTGTATAGGTTTCTGTAACCTGGGAGGCGATGTTGTCGCGAAGCTTCAGCATTGCTGTTTCACTGAGCTTGGAAGCGATGTAGTTGGTTCCCGGATTGGTCTGATATGTCAGCTCCATCTGCTTGGGGTTATCATCCATTACAGTAGCTGCATTTGCGGAGAAGTCTTCCGGAATTGTGATAACCATGTAGTAGGTTCCGTTTGCCAGACCGTCCTCTGCTGTTTTGCTGTCTACAATGTTGAATGCCATTGAGTCGTTGTCTTTCAGCTCATCCGCCATATCCTTACCTATACTTAGCGTCTTGCCATTATACTCAACTGGTTTGTCTTCGTTTACCACGGCCACCGGCAGGTTATCCACGCTTCCGTAAGGATCCCACATGGATTTCAGAAACAGGCCTGCATAGATGAGCGGGATAACGATGATAGCGATTACAACGATAAGCATGAGCTTGTTACGAAGTAGGCTTTTCCATTCGTCTTTGATCATTTTACCTATCCCTTTCTTTATTTAGTTTTATATAAAGCTTAGTTGCTTAATCAAACTTTATTCCAGTAATGGCTTCAAAATCTATTAAACATACTGAATTCTATTAATAGCTCTCAAATCCATTATCAAACAAAGTGTTGATTTTCTTTACGTGATGTATTATACTAAACACAAAACATAGATACAACCATTAAATATTTACTGAATGTATATTAATGGACATAAATGCGAAAAATGTCTAATACAGAAAGATGATTTTTATGGCTGCAGACACGAACATGATATTATAGTAATTCCAGAAATACTATAGTTGAGAGAAAATGACCGAATCAAGGAAGCCCTCTCCGCGGGATTGCGAAAAGCAATAAGTAATGAGTGGGGACTTGCTTATATCAGGAGGAGTACAAACAAGTCCTGATAAACTGCGGAGCAGTTATTTGGTTATGAGCAAGTAGCGAAGCGGATTGCGAATATCCGCTTGACTATATGGTAATTTATGAACATGAAGTAGAGTAGAATGCGAATGTCCGCTTTACTTATTATAGCTTTACGGAATAACAGGGGGAAAAGAAAAATGGCCGAAAAAGTTGATAGAAGAGTACGGAAAACAAAAGCACAGCTTCGAGCAGGATTAGCACGTCTTATGCAGAAGAAGAGTATTAAAGAGATTACTGTGAAAGAACTGGTGGAAGAAGTAGATATCAACCGTTCCACGTTTTATCTTCATTATACAGATATTTACCAGATGTTAGAATCTATTGAGGCGGAACTGATGGATGAAGTTTCTCATTTAGTAGAAGATTATCCGCTTGATCCTCTTAACAATAAGGAGAGTTCTTATCCGTTTATTGAGCAGATTTTTACAATTTTGGATAATAATAAGGATATTTGTATTGCACTGCTCGGAAAAAATGGGGATATGGCGTTTGTCAGCCGAATCGAAAAGCTGATTGCGGATACAGTTCTGCATCGTCTGTCTATTCGTTTGCCTAAGGATAATCGGGATATTGAGTATGCGTACGCCTTTTGTCTGAATGGATGTGTAGGAATGATCAAGACATGGCTCTCTTCTGAAAACCAGGAATCTACACAGCATATGGCAGAGCTTACCCATAAGCTGATTGATAATACAACACATATGTATTTGGAACAGGCTTTAAGATAAAATAAGAGCTGATGTTTCACGTGAAACAATAATAAATAAAATACGAAAATGGGGTTGTCGCACTGACAATTGTTGCCTCCATATAGGACTTTTATATTTCATTGTCCTATATGAGGGTAGCATATCACAATGTGACAACCCCATTTTTTTATGCCATAGGTGATTACTCCGTAATGTTCCAATGACACAAAAAAATCTCCGGGCAGGATCACGCTGCGCCGGAGAGAAATTATGCTAATTATGCCGCTGAAGCAATCTGCCGCAGGAGGAGAATCCTGCAAGCAGGAGCTTTTTTGTTTACAGAAAAATTGATACCTGCTCCAGAAAATGCTCAGGATCTTCGATGTGAGGAAGATGTCTGGTATCAGGAATTGTTGCAGTTTCAATAGAAGAATTCAGTTTCTGATACTCTTCGGCAATGAGAGAACCAGAAGCCTCTTTTTTGCCGGAAATGATATAAATGCAGGCATCAGAAGATTCAACTGCGTTGTTGATGCTGATATTCAAATACTTGCCAATATAGCTGGAATAGAGATATTTGGCGTTGGAACCACCTTTATGCGCGGATTCATAATAAGTATCTACAAGTGTATCGGTCACGTGAAACGGATTATAAAATAACTGTTCCATAAACATGCTGCTGATAGCCTCACGTGCACATGCGATATGATAGATCAGTGTTCCGAAGACAGGAAGTTCGATTATGTGTTTGAATAATTTATTGTCTTCACATGGGGCCTGCTTCAGTGAACTGAGACTTGGTGGATTTACAAGCATGATCTTGCGAATATAGTCGGAATTATTACGATATGCCATGATTGCAAAAGAACCGGAAAAACCACTGGCAATAATATCTGTTTCTTCGTGAATTACATTCTTAACAAAGTCGCAGAGAAGCTGCACAAATACAAAATTTGTGTAGGTAATCTCTGCCTTTTCAGAGCGTCCACAGCCCAAAAGATCAATCGTGTAAACGGTATGTTCTGTTGCCAGTTGATTTTCAACGGCATTCCATTCATAGCCAGATGCGCCTGGCATTATATCGTGAACGAGAAGCAGTGGAGAACCATGTCCCTGCTTTGTATAGTGGATTTTTCCAAAACGCCAGTCATATGTTTTACCATGTGGTTGCTCCAGCATATCTTTAAGCTGAGATGTGGCATCTATAAAACGATTTGTAATATGAATAACTCCTGTGGCTGTTCCTAATAAAGCAGCAAGAGTAAGTAGTTTATGTCCGTTTTTCTTCATTGAAAGCCTCCTGAAATTCGTATTAAATGATTTGGGAAAATACTGTTCGATGCACTAAAATTCACTGATCTGATGGCATTTTTCTGAATATTTTCTGGCTTTTATTATACGCTATTGGTGGAAAATTTACAATGCTTTTGTAGATTGGAGTAAGGAAGGTAACATGTGAAACAAGATAGAAAATGAGCGATATTTTTTATATCGAATCAGGAAAGTTCCCATCTCCTTGTGAAGCTACGAGAAACAAAATGTGGTGTGTGGAGGGATGAGGTTGTATCAGGAACACAAGCAGGTCCTGATACAACCGTGAAGCAGTTATTCGGTTATGAATAAGTAATAAATGCGGATGAATTTATTTACTTGACTGTTTTACAGTGTATGTTTCACGTGAAACATATATTGCATGTAATACAGGCAAATAGTTCCTTTTTTAACCAAATCAAGTAAGTCCCCTGCTTCAATTGCGAAAAGCAATAAGCAGGGGGATTGATTGTATCAGGAAGAGTGTAAGCAATTTCTGATAAACTGCGAAGTAGTTAATTATTTGGTTATGAGCAAGTAGCGAAGCAGATTGCGAATATCCGCTTCACTTAGTGAGAGGCAGGAGATTTTTTTGACAAATGTAAAGCAATTATGCCATAGATGCTGTAGTTATTTACGGAGGTGCAGCTATCTACTGGACAAGCGGATATTTGCATCTCGCATTGCTCGTAGCTCTGCACCGAATAAATTGCACCACAGTTTATGAGTGAATAAATACTCTGCCGGTTTTCACTTGCCATAGCTGTGGTTGTGGATACAGAGAGTCAAATTATACAGGATTTCCCAGAATAATATTGATTAAAGTTTTATTCAGCATAATAGTGCGGTTCCAGGGATTGATGATTACTCCTTCAATAGATGGTTCCTGGAGTGCTGCGTGAAAAATTTTGTCAATGTCTGCTGTGAAAGTAGACATGATCTGGCTGCTGCCTTTTAATTCTTCGTCAAAACTGGTAAAAGCAGCCCACCATTGTTTTCCATCACCGGTTTTTATAGCCTGGAGATTAATCTTTCCATCACCTTTTGGTGGTTCTACAGCTACGATCAGCTGAGCATACTCTTTCATTCTGCGACGAATTACCGTGAGAACGTGCGCCAGCATTTCTTCAGTGGCATCCTGCTGGAGAGCAGCGATTGCAGTTTCGATTTTGTCATTTCCCTGAAGCGTTTTATCTAATTGAGCCTTTGCCTGATCTTTGTTGGTTGGATTCATGATAGAAATATTCCTTTCGATATAGATAGATTGTTCGTGATTGTATTATAGCATTTCAGGAAATAGAGCGGCAAGATTAAGTTAAACGCAAACGTGCCTGCATCTGCGGGGGTATGGAGTAGGGACGGAGATTTTTATCGATAAATTATATGGCGATAGTGTAAAGAGATAAGCTGAGAATATGAGAAGAAGAACAAGGGGGGAATTCATAAAGATTTTGAAAAGAAAAAATGATATTTGACAAAAGGGATAGTAGTATGGAATGAGAAAAGAAAAAACATATGTCCAATATATCGGACTTTTCTGCGAAGGTGGGAAATGAAAAAAGAAATACGTCAAAATACGAAGGTTTAACGCTAAAAACGATATAAAAGTACGGTTTATAGTATCGCAATAATATATGTGTACGATTTATAGTACATATATAAAAATGCACAAAAACACCCAAACACCGTCATGTGCACCTGCACGCGGTCGAGCAGATATTCGCAATCCGCTTCGCTGCCTGCTCATAACCAAATAACTGCTCCGCAGTTTATCAGGAGAAACTTGCACTCCTCCTGATACAAGCAAATCCCCACCCACTGCTTATTGCTTTTCGCAATTGAAGCAGGGGACTTACTTGATTTGGTTAAAAATACGATGAAAGATACGAAAAAAATAGAAAAAATAATGCTGTTTTTGCTGCAAATGCCTGCTTAACAATGATCTGGATGGCCTACATGCCTCCTGATAAGCTACGAAGTAGTTATTCGGCTATGGGCAGGCAGCGAAACGGATTACGAATATCCACTTGACGGCCCATATATAGAAAAAAAGAGGCGTTTTAGGGCGCCTGAGAGCTGTTATTTTGCTGTGTTTCTGCTATGTTTGAGCTGGTTTTGACGAGGACAGGAGACAAATAATACATAATGGGATATTTCGGAAATAAAAAATATAAATACGCCGCTTCGCGGCGTATAACCAGGAAAAAGGAATAGCACAAAATGAAACTTGCTGGTTAAAATGAAAAAATAATACGCTTTTCCTGTACAATATAAATTCAACTATACTAGTAATAAAACGCTTGTAAAATAAGCGTTTTTAGTAACTTGTAGTTTCTATATATTATATAGAAATGATAAAAATGGCAAAAATCAGGCATTCCTAAAATACGCCAAAAATCGCTGTTTCATTTTGCTATATATCAAAATATGCCATTATATTTTCTAAAATGATACCAAAAAATCTTTTACAACATTTCGCTCTTCATCGTAGTATCAGTTGTTTTTGCTTTTATCCTGAAGGGAAATAGAGAGGCGTTTGAGTAATTCGATATATAGAAGCAAGACATAACTACATGACAAATGTAAATGATTTTATCTATCCAATCGAATTAAGTAAGTCTCCTGATTCTATTACGAAAAGAAATAAGCAGAGGGTGGGGCCTTACTTGATTCAGGTCAAGCGGATATTCGCAATCCGCTTCGCTACGTAGCTCTACACCAAATAGCTGCTCCGCAGTTTATCAGGAGGAGCTTGCACTCCTCCTGATACAAGCAAGTCCCCCACCCACTGCTTATTGTTTTTCGCAATTGAAGCAGGGGACTTACTTGATTTGGTTAAATGGTGACAAACTTGGGGGCATATACGCTGAAAAAGAGCAGCAATTGCTGATAATAAAATATGAAATAATTGCATTCATAAATGCATAACAGAACGTGCCAGGCAGTAAGAGCTGCATATTGTAAGAAATGTAAAAAACTGCCATGCAGGTACTGAAATACGCGCGGTCAGTTTTGCAGTAAGAACAGCAAGCATATTGTAAGGCAAAATCCGGTAAAAACGCTGGCGTTCAGTTCTGTGGCATTACAGTAAAAATACTGTGGGAGGGAGGTGGAATCATTACGGAGATTACGTATGGGACCGATCTTTTTGAGGCATTCCTGGAACTGCTATAGTACTGTAAGAGAGAAGTGGAATCATTGCCCTGAGAAGAATCATCTGTGGTTTTGCAATAAAACAGAGTATTGTAAGGGCAGTTTAAGAGCACTGTGGTTTGGGTATACTATACAATAAATAAAATAATTCAAAACCCATTTTCTATTGTTTCACGTGAAACATTATGTGGCGGTTTAAAAATAAAAGTGTTATAATGGTATCCAATGAGTAAAAATCCCTTAAAAAATACAAAAAAGGAGGGGTAAAATGGGACGAATCATTGCAGTTGCCAATCAGAAAGGCGGGGTTGGAAAATCAACAACGGCGATTAATTTATCGGCCTGCCTTGCTGAAAAAGGGAAAAAGGTTCTTGCCATTGACATAGATCCGCAGGGAAATACCACAAGTGGACTTGGCGCAGACAAGAATGCAGTAGAAAATACCCTTTACGAGCTGCTGCTTGGAGAAGCAGAGACCAAAGATACCATTATAAAAAACGTAGTAGATAATGTTGACCTGATACCATCGAATATGAATCTTTCCGGTGCTGAGATTGAGCTGGTAGATCTTGAGGATAAGGAATATATCCTGAAAAAGATTACTGACAAACTGCGTCGGAAATATGATTACATAATCATGGATTGTCCGCCGTCACTGAGCATGCTGACAATCAATGCCCTGACGGCGGCAACTTCTGTTCTGGTGCCGATTCAGTGTGAATATTACGCACTGGAAGGTCTGTCACAGCTGATACATACCATCGAACTGGTGAGAGACAGATTGAATAAACGTCTGAAAATCGAAGGCGTGGTCTTCACCATGTATGATGCCAGAACAAATCTGTCACTCCAGGTTGTAGAGAATGTAAAAGAAAACCTGGATCAGAATATATACAAAACGATCATTCCGAGAAATGTACGACTTGCAGAGGCTCCAAGCTATGGAAAACCGATCAATCTGTACGACTCAAGATCTACAGGAGCAGAAAGCTATCGTCTTCTGGCAGAAGAAGTTATCAGCAGGGAGGGCGAATAATGGCTGCAAGAAAAACAGGAGGCCTTGGAAGAGGTCTGGATGCACTGATTCCTAATAAAGCCGGTGGAACGTCAAAGGAAACTGTAAAAAGGACAAGATCTACGGGAAAGAAAGAAAAAACGGAAGCACAGGAAAAACCTGCGGCAGAACGTCTTGTAAAAATCTCCAGTGTGGAACCGAATCTGAATCAGCCGAGAAGGCATTTTGATGAGGACGCACTGATGGAACTTTCTGAGTCTATCAAACAGTATGGCGTTCTTCAGCCGCTGCTGGTATCAGATAAGAAGGATTATTTTGAGATCATAGCAGGAGAGCGTCGCTGGAGAGCAGCCAAGATGGCTGGTCTTAAGGAAGTTCCGGTTGTGGTAAAAGAGTTTACGGACCAGGAGATCGTGGAGATTTCTCTGATTGAGAATATTCAGCGGGAAGATCTGAACCCTATAGAGGAAGCAATGGCCTACAAACGTCTGATGGAAGAGTTTCACCTGAAACAGGATGAAATCGCAGACAGAGTTGCCAAGAGCAGAACAGCGGTAACCAATTCCATGCGTCTTCTGAAGCTTACTTCAAAAGTGCAGGAAATGGTGATTGCAGATATGATTTCTGCAGGCCATGCAAGAGCACTTCTGGGAATTTCCGATGAAACCCTTCAGGAAAATACAGCCATGAAGGTTTTTGACGAGAAACTCAGTGTCCGTGAGACGGAAAAACTTGTAAAAAATCTGGTTTCCCCGGCAAAGAAAGAGAAAACAGAGAGAAATACCGCAGAAGATGCCATTTATGAAAGCCTGGAAGAAAAAATGAAAGGCATCATGGGAACAAAGGTATCCATTCAGCGAAAGAAAAACAACAAAGGTAAAATTGAAATTGAATATTATTCCAGGGATGAACTGGAGAGGATCATTGATCTGTTCGAATCTATCAGATAGGAGGCAGAATGAGCGGAATTTTTGAAAGCATAGGAATTGATTCCGGGATTGTGATCATTATTTTGCTGATCCTTACCATCATTCTTCTGATTAATGTGGTGAGCAGCAATATGCGTCTGAGCCGCCTGGAACGGAAATATAAGCTGTTTATGAGAGGCGGAGATGCACAGTCACTGGAAAAAGTTTTTGTAAGAAAATTTGCACAGATCGACCGGCTGTATGAGGCAAAGGAAGATCATGATCATGACATCAGCTTTATCAAAAAAAATCTGAATGTAATGTTCAGCAAATATGGAGTTGAGAAGTATGATGCCTTTGATGATGTAGGCGGAAAACTCAGTTTTGCGCTGGCGCTTCTTGATAAGAATAACACAGGTCTGATCCTGAATGCGGTTCACAGCCGTGACAACTGTTTTCTTTATTTAAAGGAGATTGTAAAAGGTGAGTCCTATGTTGTCCTCAGCCAGGAAGAAGTGGAAGCTCTGAGAAAAGCTGTAAACTTCGGACTTGGTGAGATTGAGAAGGAACAAAAATAAGAATATTTTTAATACAGGAGGAATATCATGTTAGACATTAAGTTTGTGAGAGAGAATCCGGAGGTTGTAAAACAGAATATCCGCAACAAGTTCCAGGACAGCAAACTGGAGCTGGTTGACAAGGTTCTCGAACTTGATAAAGAGAACAGAGAGATTAAGCAGGAGGTTGAGGCTCTCCGTGCTGAGAGAAACAAGATCTCCAAACAGATCGGTGCTCTTATGGGCCAGGGAAAAAGAGAAGAGGCAGAAGAGGTTAAAAAACAGGTTGCTGCATCCGGAACACGTATCGAGGAACTTTCCCAGAGAGAGAAAGAGGTTGAGGAAGAGCTTCTGAAAGACATGATGGTAATCCCGAACATCATCGATCCTTCGGTACCGATCGGTAAAGATGACAGCCAGAACGTAGAGATCGAGAAATTCGGTGAGCCGGTTGTTCCGGATTTCGAAGTTCCATATCATACAGATATCATGGAGAGCTTTGACGGAATCGATCTTGACAGCGCAAGACGTGTTGCAGGTAACGGATTCTATTATCTGATGGGAGACATCGCACGTCTTCATTCCGCAGTAATTTCCTACGCAAGAGATTTCATGATCAATCGTGGATTTACTTACTGTGTACCGCCTTTCATGATCAGAAGCAACGTTGTTACAGGTGTTATGAGCTTTGCTGAGATGGACGCTATGATGTACAAGATCGAGGGTGAGGATCTCTACCTGATCGGTACAAGTGAGCATTCCATGATCGGTAAATTCATTGACCAGATCATTCCGGAGGAAGAGCTTCCGAAAACACTTACAAGCTATTCTCCATGCTTCCGTAAAGAGAAAGGTGCTCACGGACTTGAGGAGAGAGGTGTTTACCGTATCCATCAGTTCGAGAAACAGGAGATGATCGTTGTCTGCAAACCAGAAGAGAGCAAAATGTGGTTCGACAAACTGTGGCAGAACACCGTAGATCTGTTCCGTTCTCTTGATATTCCGGTTCGTACACTTGAGTGCTGCTCCGGTGACCTTGCTGACCTTAAAGTAAAATCTCTCGATGTTGAGGCATGGTCCCCACGTCAGAAGAAATACTTCGAGGTAGGAAGCTGTTCCAACCTTGGCGATGCACAGGCACGTCGTCTGAAAATCCGTGTAAACGGAAAAGATGGTAAGAAATATCTTGCACATACATTAAATAACACAGTAGTAGCACCTCCGAGAATGCTCATCGCTTTCCTGGAGAATAACCTGAATGCAGACGGTTCTGTAAGCATTCCAAAAGCTCTGCAGCCATACATGGGCGGTATGACAAAGATTGAGAAAAAGACACGCGCGTAAGAGAAACGCAGGCTTTTTCAGGGAGGTGTTCTTGTGCATAGTTATTTAAAGGCCGTTGGCTTTTCACAGGTTACCAGAAGAAGTGAAGTAAAAGAGATCATCCGTGATGTGATCGCAAACTACGATGAAAAAGTTTGCGTGGAAAATCATCCGGAAGGTGTATTTGTACAGTTTTCTAAGAATTACGGCTGCGACTGTGGAATCAGCGTTTGTGGTCAGTACGATGAGAACGGTGAGTTTCACGTGGAATATTATTTCCCGTTTTTCAGAGGAACAGGAATCACATCCAGGGAAAAAGTAACTGTTGAACGTCATACAGAGAAAGAATCTTATGCAGGTGCATGTGATGATCTTCGTATTGGTGTGACGATGATCTTTTATCTGCAGAATCCGGCAGAATATATGCAGGAAAAATGCAGAGGCCTGAAAGATCCCGGAAACAGACCTGTAACAGTTTCCGGTCTTGCTTCAGAAGGAAAGATCCTTTTTCCGGTGCAGAAAGATAAAGAGGCTGTAAAGGTGGAACGTGAGCTTGCCAAAAACAGAACAAATCTTATCGAGGCTGCAAGAAATGGTGATGAGGAAGCAATGGAAAGCCTCACAATGGAAGACATGGATACGTATTCCATGATCTCCCAGAGGATTGTTACCGACGATATTTTAACCATTGTGGATTCCTATTTCATGCCATATGGAATTGAGTGTGACCAGTACAATGTACTTGGCGAGATTCTGGATATTATGAAATTTAAGAATATTCTGACTGGCGAAGAAATCTGCCAGATGACTATTGAGAGCAACGATATGCAGTTTGATGTCTGCATCAACAGCAAAGATCTTCTCGGTGAGCCGGCAGTTGGCCGCCGCTTTAAAGGAACGATCTGGCTGCAGGGACAGCTGCATTATTGAAAAAATCTCGGGGTCTGAGATGAATATTTTACTTTCGCTGCTTTGCCGGCAAAGTAACAGGAGTTTGCCAGACACGGAATTAATTCTTGTAATTTCAAAATAAATATAGTAAAATAATGGTTGTGAAACTTCCGGAAGCATCCGAAATGTTTCACAACCATATATGTCCTCGTAGCTCAGCTGGATAGAGCACTCGCCTCCTAAGAGAAAGCCGAGGCATTCCCCAAAGGGAAAAAATGAAAAACAACTTTCAGTTCGAATCTATTCTGAAAAATGCCAAAGGTGACAACAAAGCATTCCCCAAATTGGGGAACGTTCTAATGTTACCAAATCGAAAAAATCTGTAGATTGACAACTCGAAATAGAGTTGATAATCTTATATATGGCCGAAGGGAAAAATCCCAGAAACCCAGTAAAATCAAGGGTTTGCGGCATGTGTCGTCATAGCTCAGCTGGATAGAGCACTCGCCTCCTAAGGTTGCGTTACAACGGCCACCTTGGAAAAACTTCATATAGGATTCAAGTTCGAGTTTCTTCGGGCTTAGTCATAAAACCAGCCATGTCTCAGTAGCTCAGTTGGATAGAGCACACGCCTCCTAAGCGTGGGGCCGGAGGTTCAAATCCTCTCTGGGACGCCAGCTAACAACGCCGAAAGCCTTTGTTTTCAAGGGTTTTCGGCTTTTCTTATATGAAAAGGCACGAAAAAGCTCTTTCACTGTATGAGATAAAATTCTACTCCAAAATTTGATTTTTGACAACCCCTCCAGAATCGAACGGTTGTTATAAGACAAAATCGCCAGCTAATTTTTAGCAGAAAACGGGCTGTTCTTGCTAATGAAAATGCCCTTCCTGCTAATCAGCCCCAAAATCGTGCCAAAAATCCTGCTAATCAAAAAAGGCGGATGTTTTGAGTACCATGCAGTTATAGCAGATAAAATTGAATATCGTTATATACATAGAGCGTCTATTTGCCCCGCATTGGGGATGGATAGGCGCTCTTTTTTTATGCCCAAAACCATGGGCAAATACAAGAGATTGGAGGTGTTTTATTTGAGCAAGCCTGTTTATGCCGCAGACAAGCCGAGCGATTGCCATTACTGCTACTATTGGACGAATGGCAGAAAGGGCTGCCGTCTGGGTAGAAATAATTGCTACTACTTAATCTCTTTGCCACCGAAACCTAAGTCGGAATGTGATGGCTGTCCCTATGGGCGAGATCACCCGTGCATTGGTTGGTGTACGAAGAAGGTTATGCGTGAAGTGGGGCTTCGTTGATATAAATGCGTATGAACAGGAATACCGCTTCTGCTATTTTGCCCGATGTCCTTACGAAAAGACGGATACGACTTTCCGCAGCATTCCGCTGACAACAGAAAGTTTTCCGCAGAAAGAAGGTGGTGAAGCCGTGTGAGTTTTGATTATTTTTACGGTCAGCAATCCGATCTATTCACATTCTATCGAGTTCCGAAGGTGTTGTTCACGAACGAGAGGTTCTGGAATATTTCTGCCGATGCCAAGATGCTGTATGGCATTTTGCTTGACCGCATGAGCCTGTCTGCCAAGAATGGTTGGATAGATAAAAACGGTCGAGTGTATATAATTTTTACAATCGACGAAGCGAAGATGGCTCTGAACTGTGCTGAACAAAAGGCTATCAAGCTGCTCAGTGAACTTGAGAAGAAAGCAGGATTGATTGAACGTAAGCGTCAGGGTTTGGGAAAACCCAACCTGATCTATGTGAAGAACTTTATCTCTGCTGTGGATTCACAACTCTTGAATTGTGAAAATCACAATTCTGGAACAATGGAAATCACAACTCAAGAACTTCCGAAATCACAATGTAATAATACTGATATTAAAAATACTGAATTTAGTGATACTGATTCTATCTTTCCTTCCGGAAATGGTGGAATGATGGACGAGAATGACCGGTATCAAGAATACTTTGATTATTTCTCGGATCAGCTCAGTATGGATTTGTTGAAGAAAGATTACCCTTACGATTCTGAAATGCTGGATAACATTCTGGAACTGATCGTTGAAACGGTTTGCACAAAGCGACCGTTGATTCGCATTGGTGCAGAGGAGCGTCCGACAGAAATTGTCCGCAGTCGGTTTATGAAACTGAATGCCGAACACATTCGATATGTTATGGACTGCTTCAAAGAGAACACCACAAAGATTAGAAATATCCGTCAGTATATGCTGACTACGATATACAATGCGCCGACGACAATAGACACCTACTACGATGCTCTTGTTCGGCACGATATGTCACACGGATATTTGGAAGGAGGATTTAAGAAATTGAAAATGAAGCGAGAGGAAGGAGAGTGACGAAAAATGTCGAAAAAAGCAACCATCATTGCGGTGGTCAATCAGAAAGGAGGAACCGGCAAGACCACCACCACCGAAAATCTGGGCGTTGGCTTGGCACTTGAAGGAAAAAAGGTGCTTCTGGTAGACACCGATCCCCAGGCTTCCCTGACAGTCAGTTTGGGCAATCCCTGCCCGGATGAGCTGTCTCCGACACTTTCCGATTTGATGGGAAAGATTATGGTGGAAAGCCCCATTGCTCCCGGTGAAGGGATTCTTCATCATCCGGAGGGCGTTGATTTGGTGCCGTCCAACATCGAACTGTCCGGTATGGAAGTTGCACTGGTCAATGCCATGAGCCGGGAAACCATTCTCAGGCAATACCTGGATACGGTCAAACAGAACTATGATTACATTCTTCTGGATTGTATGCCGTCTTTGGGTATGCTGACCGTCAATGCGTTGGCAGCTGCCGACAATGTGCTGATACCGGTTCAGGCAGCATACCTTCCTGCAAAGGGTCTGGAACAGCTGCTTGGAACCATCAACAAGGTCAAGAGACAAATCAACCCGAAATTGAGGATTGAGGGTATTCTTCTGACTATGGTAGACAATCGCACCAACTATTCCAAAGACATCAGCAATCTGATTCGGGAGAGCTATGGAGGAAAGCTGAAGGTTTACAAGACAGACATTCCCCGCTCTGTTCGTGCAGAAGAAATCAGTGCCGAAGGACACAGCATTTTTAAGCATGATCCAAAAGGAAAAGTGGCGGATGCTTACCGAGTCTTGACGAAGGAGGTGTTAAACAATGCAGAGAAAAGGCGCAAACATCAGCTTGAAGGGGTACGATGATATTTTCTCGACCGAGCAATCCAGAGCCGAATCTCAGCAGGAGCGAGTGCAGGAAATTCCGCTTTCTGAATTGCACCCTTTCGAGGGACACCCCTTCCGTGTGGTTGATGATGAAGAAATGATGAAAACGGCAGAGAGCGTCCGAGATTTCGGAGTTCTCACCCCGGCGATTGTCCGTCCTGACCCCGATGGTGGTTATGAAATCGTTTCTGGTCACAGGCGGCACCGGGCATCGGAGCTTGCGGGTAAGGAAACCATGCCTGCGATTGTTCGTGACCTGGACGATGATGCAGCCATTATTCTGATGGTCGATGCGAATTTGCAGAGAGAAACCATTCTTCCGAGCGAAAGAGCATTTGCCTACAAGATGAAGTTGGATGCAATTAAACATCAGGGCGAAAGGACAGATTTAACTTCTGGACAACTTGTCCAGAAGTTGTTGTCAGTAGAAAAAGTGGCTGAAGGAACCGGTGAAAGCTACAAGAATGTGCAACGCTATATCCGTCTAACCGAACTGATTCCGGAACTGTTGGATATGGTGGATACGGGTCAGATCAAATTCAATCCTGCGGTGGAGCTTTCCTATCTGGCAAGAGAAGAACAGCAGGATTTTCTTTCTGCAATGGATTATGCTCAAGCAGCTCCTTCCCTTTCGCAAGCACAGCGAATTAAAAAGCTCGCACAGGAGGGCGAGTGTACGCTGGATGCGATGTGCGAGATTATGAATGAAATCAAGAAGGGAGAGCTGGACAGAGTAACCTTCAAAACGGATTCGTTGCGAAAATACTTCCCGAAGTCCTATACCAACAAGCAGATGGAGGATAAAATTATTCAGCTTTTGGAACAGTGGCAGAAAAAAAGAGAAAAATCTATGGAAAGGTAAGGTAAAAAATGTTTACACCCAAAAACATTCAGGGCGCTTTGGAAGAACTCTACGACCTTTGCGATCCTGATTATATGGTAGATATGCTCGTAAATTACAGTGAGGAGTTCGATGATATTTCTCCTACGCTTCTGGCAAGGTCGTTCCAGAAAAATGCCGAGATGGTTTGCGAGTACCGAGTATTGTCCTCTGCTGGTGAGGGTATCGACTATCAGGGAACGGTACTTCTGAACAGCAGAGCCGTGCGGCTTCTGTCCTATGTAGAAGATACGAGCGGCAATGAAAAAGTTCGCACGATTCAGAGCAAGGAGCTGTGGTTAACAGAAGATATGACCTTCTATGTGGTGTCCTGTATGTCCACGATTACGATGGACAAGGAAGAAGCCATTTGTCTTAACGAACACCGCAGTGTAGTTACTACGGTGGAATGCGAGGACGATATTTTCTTCGACATGGGTTCCCTGATTTGCGAACTGGACGATATTTGCTTGTTCGAGCTTTTAGCCGATGCGGATGCGACTATTTATGAACTGTAACAGGTTCATGGATGGTCGCTTTTCTTATTTCCAAAGAAACGGAGGTATCGAAACTTGAAAGAATACGATGTGAAGATTACCGAAACCTTGGAGAAAACGGTTACGGTGCAAGCAGAATCTCACGATGCGGCAGAGGAACAGGTTAGAGCCGCTTATTACAATTCGGAGTACATTCTGGACTCCGAAAACTTTACCGGTGTTGCGTTCGGCACGACCGAGGAACGGGAGGTTCAGAAAGAACAGGCAGATACCATGAATGTGTTGCTGGTAAAGCCGTTCATGTATCCGCAGGCTGTGCAGATCGGCTGTGAGCTGGAGGATTTGCAGAAAGCCGTAGGTGGCGATATTGAGGCAACTTATCCGTTCAATGAGCCGGTTGCACTGCTCATGCACGACGAAGGTAAACTCGCAGGCAAAGACCTGAACCGTGCGCTGCGTGATGATGACGGCGATATTTATGACATTATCGCCGGTGATTTCCTGGTGGTTGGTTTGGGTGAGGAGGATTTTTGTTCTCTGTCCCCGGAACTGATGAAGCAGTTTGAGGAACACTTTCATCAGCCTGAGACTTTTGTACGCATGGGGCGCAGCATTATGGCGCTTCCCCTGCCGGATGACATGGTGAAGAAAGAAGATGCACCTGTCAAAGCTGATTCGGTTCCCCATAAAATTAACCCTGACCGAGATGTTCTGTAAGGAGGTTCTTATGCAAAGAAATTCGACGATTGGAGAGCTGATGGAGCGAAAGCGGATTCAGGATGGTGCCAAGGAGTACCAGGGACATACCTATATGGACTTGGCACGATTTGATGAAGCCACCAAGCACATGATTATTTTCGATGTGCTGACCGATGAATCGCCTGTCGGTTGGAAAGGCGAAAGAAATCGCCTGTATTTGAGCGATGTGGGTTATCAGAAGGCTCTGGATAACCAGAAAGCTGGCAATATCAAGATTATCAGCCATGCCGCAGTTGCCAAGGGCAATCTGTATTACGACCACAGAGATATGGCACGATAATCTGTTCACTCTACTGCTTGCAGGAGGTGATGAATCATGCAGGAAGAAGTTGAAAACAGGACAGTGAACCTGGCGATCAGCACTACCAAGCTGACGGGGCGCACTATCATTGCCGGTATCCGCAAGTATTTGCAGCACCGGGAAAAAGTGAAAATGAAAAAGGCACGAGACCCTGCCGTTCATGGAAAACAATCCGTGAAACAGCTTTTGGGACAGAATCAGGGTGCTACGAATGTTGAGATCGACAAAGAGAGTATCCGTGATTTTGAAAAGCTCGCCAAGAAGTACGGCGTGGACTTTGCCGTAAGGAAAGATAAGTCCGTTGATCCTCCCCGGTTTCTTGTCTTTGTCCGTTCCAAAGATGCAGATGCTTTGGATGCGATCTGCAAGGAACATCAGGCAAGGGCATTAACCAAGAATGAAAAGCCGAGCGTTCTGGCGCAACTGAAGAAGTTCAAGGAAATTGTCGCAGCGATTCCGAAGAAGGTTCGAGAGAAGAAACAGGAGCGTGATCTGTGATGGATAAGAGAAAAATTAAAAAGCTCCTGATTCTGAATTTACCGTATTTTCTGGTAGGGTTGTTCGCTACGAATTTAGGAGAAGCATGGAGATTGGCTGAGGGTGCAGATTCATCTGCGAAAATCCTCAGCTTTTTTAATGCCCTTCCGATAGCCCTGAACAATCCGTTGCCCAGCTTTCACCCGTTGGATTTGCTGATTGGCATTTTCTGCGGCGCAGGACTCCGGCTGGCTGTCTATCTAAAAGGCAAAAACGCAAAGAAGTACCGACACAATGTTGAGTACGGTTCTGCTCGTTGGGGAACGGCAAAAGATATTGAGCCGTTTATTGCACCAAAGTTCGAGGACAATGTGATCCTGACAAAAACGGAGCGGTTGATGATGAGCAATCGCCCGAAGAATCCTGCCAATGCCCGAAATAAGAATGTTCTGATTATCGGCGGTTCGGGTTCCGGTAAGACTCGCTTTTGGTTGAAGCCAAACCTTCTCCAGATGCACAGCTCCTATGTGGTCACTGACCCCAAAGGCAGCATCGTGATTGAGTGCGGCAACGCCCTTTTGAAGCATGGCTACACCATAAAGATTTTCAACACCATCAACTTTCAGAAGTCGATGCACTATAACCCTTTTGCCTATATCCATTCAGAAAAAGACATTCTGAAACTGGTGACAACGCTGATTGCCAACACAAAGGGTGATGGAAAAGCCGGTGACGAGTTCTGGACGAAGGCGGAAACGCTGCTCTACTGCGCCTTGATCGGATATATCCACTATGAAGCTCCGGTTGAGGAACAGAATTTCTCCACCCTGATTGAGTTCCTGAACGCAATGGAGGTGCGGGAAGATGATGAGGAGTTCCAGAATCCGGTGGATCTGATGTTCGAAGCCCTGGAAAAGAAAAAGCCAAATCACTTTGCAGTCCGTCAGTATAAAAAATACAAGCTGGCTGCCGGCAAGACCGCTAAGTCGATTTTGATTTCCTGCGGCGCTCGTCTGGCTCCTTTTGATATTCAGGAGGTCAGAAATGTGACTGCCTATGATGAGTTGCAGTTGGATACTCTCGGAGATAAGAAAACGGCGCTCTTTCTGATTATGTCAGATACGGATGCGACCTTTAATTTTTTGATCTCCATGATTTACACACAGCTGTTCAACTTGCTGTGCGAGAAAGCAGATGATGTGTACGGCGGCAGACTGCCGGTTCATGTGCGCTGCCTGATTGATGAGATGGCAAACATCGGTCAGATTCCCAATCTGGAAAAACTGGTAGCGACAATCCGAAGCCGTGAAATATCAGCTTGCCTTGTTCTCCAGGCACAATCACAGCTGAAAGCCATTTATAAAGACAATGCCGATACCATCATCGGCAACATGGATTCCCGAATTTTCCTGGGTGGTTCTGAGCCAACCACGCTTAAAGAACTAAATCAGGCATTGGGAAAAGAAACTATCGACACCTACAACACCTCCAACACCAGAGGTAACAGCCCGTCTTACGGCTTGAATTATCAGAAGTTAGGCAAAGACCTTGCGAGCGTAGATGAGCTTGCGGTTCTGGATGGAAGCAAGTGTATTTTGCAGTTGCGTGGTGTCAGACCGTTTCTTTCTGACAAGTACGATCTGACGCAGCACCCCAATTATAAGTACACATCAGACTTTGATAAGAGAAATGAGTTCAACATTGAACAGTTTCTGAGTCGAAGGTTGAAGCTCAAGGCAGGTGATGAGTTTGTGGTAGTCGATGCGGATTAAGGAGGTTTCTGTTTGGAAAATCTGAAAACGGTATCTGCCCTGGTTAAGAACATCTTGGAACACGACCACAAGGCAAGAAATACCGACAATCATTTGTACCTGATGGTACTGGAACACTATTCCGGGCTGCGTGGCATCGACATTCATGCCATGACGGTTCCTGTGTTTTTGAAGGAACTGGATAGACGCAGCTTTCCGGGGTTTGAAACTGTCCGCAGAAGCAGACAGAAAGTGCAGGCAACCTACCCTGACCTTGCTCCCAGTGAAGCCGTAGGCAAACGCAGAGCAAAAAATGAGGTTGTATATCGAGAATTTGCAGAAAGCGAGGTGTAAAAAATGACTTGGTGGATCACAGATACCTCTATTGGGCAGCGTTTGAAGTTCATTAGACGATTTCGCCGCCTTACACAGAAAGAGCTTGGACTCCTGATGGGGTATTCCGAGAAAACAGCGGATGTCCGTATTGCTCAGTATGAGAAAAACGCTCGAACCCCTAATGCAGAAACCACAGCGAAACTCGCAGAGGTTCTGAAGGTTTCACCTGCTGTTTTTTCACCGACGATCTGTGCTTCTCGTGAAGATTTGTTGCAGTCAATGTATTGGCTGTTTCTCATGAAAGGTGGTGGTGATATATATGATTGTGAAACTGAATATGCAAGAAGCAGAATGGAACAGAAACTTGGCGTGATAACCGTTGAGGAGTTCCTTGAAAAGATTCTCGCAAACTAAGCCTTCCGTCCGGTTTTGATACCGGTAGTACGGAGGGCTTTTTCTATTCTCAAAACAATTTCAAATTTTAGGAGGAAAATATTATGGCATTTTTCAATAGCGCAGTAACCGTTCTTCAGACTCTCGTTATCGCTCTGGGCGCAGGTCTTGGCATCTGGGGTGCAATCAATCTGCTTGAGGGCTACGGCAACGATAACCCCGGCGCAAAGTCCCAGGGTATGAAGCAGTTGATGGCGGGCGGTGGTGTCGCTCTGATTGGAACCACACTGGTTCCATTGCTTTCCGGATTGTTTGGTTAAACAGAAAAAGGAGGTAATCGCCTTTGGACAGCATACTCCAACAGATCACAGACTGGCTGAAAGAAATGCTTATTAGTGCCATTATGGGAAATCTGTCGGGGATGTTTGAGTCCGTCAACAATCAGGTTGGCGAGATAGCAACCTCCGTGGGCAGAACTCCGGAGAGTTTCTCTCCGGAGATTTTTGCTATGGTTCGCAACATCTCCGAATCAGTAATTATTCCCATAGCAGGCTTGATTTTAACATTCATAGCCTGTTATGAGCTGATTCAGCTGATAATTGACCACAACAACCTTGCTAATTTTGAAACCTGGATTTTCTTCAAATGGGTTTTCAAGACCTTTGTTGCGGTCATGCTCATCACCAACACATTCAATATTACAATGGCGGTTTTCGATGTAGCACAGCACGTTGTAAATGCCAGTGGCGGCATTATAGCCGGTAACACAGCCATAGACGCTTCTGGACTGGAAGCGCTGGAAGAAACGCTTCAGGGAATGGACTTAGGTCCTCTGATTGGCTTGTTGCTGCAATCTTTCGTTGTGCAGATTACAATGTCTGCCCTTGCCATTATCATTTTTGTCATTGTTTATGGCAGAATGATTGAAATCTATTTAATGGTGAGCCTTGCACCCATTCCATTCTCAACTTTTGCAAATCGTGAACAAAATCAGATCGGGCAGAACTATCTGCGCTCTTTATTTGCTCTCGGTTTTCAGGGCTTTTTAATCATCATCTGTGTTGGTATTTATGCGGTACTGGTACAGTCCCTTGCATTTACAGATGATATTATTGCGGATATCTGGGGAATCATGGGCTACACCGTATTGCTCTGCTTTACCCTGTTTAAGACAGGAACACTTGCAAAGAGCGTATTCAATGCACACTAACAGAGAGGAGGTGTTTGTTTGGCAGCATATATCCCTGTCCCTCGTGACCTGACGAGGGTAAAATCTAAGGTGTTCTTTAACCTGACAAAACGACAGCTTATTTGCTTTGGGGCAGCGGCGCTCATCGGAGTGCCGTTTTTCTTTTTTCTCAAATCTTTTGGCAATGTCAGTTTGGCAGCATTGGGCATGATTATCGTCATGCTTCCACTATTCTTTCTCGCAATGTACGAAAAGGATGGACAGCCGCTTGAAGTTATTGCACACCATTTCATTCAGGCGAAGTTTGTACGCCCCAAAATCAGACCGTATCAGACCGATAATTACTATGATGTACTGTTTCGTCAGTACCAGCTTGAAAAGGAGGTAGAACGCATTGTTTTTCCAGAAGAAAAAACAGACAAGAGAAATAAAAATGCCTGCCCATCTCAATCGAAAGCAGCAGAGAGAAATTAAAGCTGTTGTCGAACGTGCAAAAAAAGATAACGGGATTCCGCAGACTGCTCAACAGTCTATCCCGTTTCAAAGGATGTTCCCCGATGGAATTTGTCGTGTGACGGATAACTATTACACCAAAACTATCCAGTATCAGGACATCAATTATCAGCTTGCCCAGCAGGAAGATAAAACTGCTATTTTCGATGAATGGTGCAGCTTTCTGAATTTCTTTGATAGTTCTATTCATTTTGAACTATCTTTTATGAATATGGGAACCGATGCAGAGAGCTTTGAAAAGAGTGTCCGTATCCCATTTCAGAAAGATGAGTTCAATCCCGTTCGTGCGGAGTACAGTCAGATGTTGAAAAAACAGCTTTCTCAAGGAAACAACGGTTTGACTAAAACAAAATATCTGACTTTCGGTATCGAGGCAGAATCCATGCGTCAGGCAAAACCGAGACTGGCTCATATCGAAAACGACCTTCTCAACAATTTCCGCCGTTTGGGTGTTGTGGCAACTCCGATGGACGGCAAAGAGCGTCTGCGTCTGATGCACGCTATGTTCCACATGGGGGACGATGATAAGTTCTTTTTTGACTGGAAGTGGCTGGTAGAGTCCGGGCTTTCCGTAAAGGATTTCATTGCCCCTACCGCCTTTGCATTCAAAAACAACCGAACTTTTCAGATGGGCAGTTTGTACGGTTCTATGTCTTTTCTATCCATTTCGGCATCTGATCTCAGTGACCGGATGCTGGCAGATTTTCTGGATATGGAATCCAGTCAGATTGTTACTATACACATTCAGTCGGTAGATCAGACCGCTGCTATCAAAACCATTAAGCGCACCATCACCGAACTTGATCGTAGTAAAATTGAAGAGCAGAAGAAGGCGGTTCGTTCCGGATATGACATGGACATTATCCCAAGCGATCTCGCCACCTATGGCAGGGATGCCAAAGCTCTGCTGAAAGAGCTGCAAAGCCAGAATGAGCGTATGTTCATGGTCACGTTTCTTGTTATGAATACCGGACGCACAGAGCAGGAGCTGGAGAACAATGTGTTTCAAGCACAGAGCATTGCTCAGAAGCACAACTGTAATCTGCGTCGATTGGACTTCCAGCAGGAACAGGGGCTGATGAGCAGCCTGCCCCTGGCGCAGAACCTGATTGAAATTCGCCGTGGATTGACTACAAGTTCTACGGCTATTTTTGTACCGTTCACTACACAGGAACTGTTCCAGAACGGCGGAGAAACGCTTTATTATGGTCTGAACGCACTGTCCAACAACCTGATTATGGTGGACAGGAAGAAACTCAAAAACCCGAACGGACTGATTCTTGGTACTCCCGGTTCTGGTAAGTCCTTCAGTGCAAAACGTGAAATCACCAATGCTTTCCTGGTAACTGACGATGATGTTATCATCTGTGATCCCGAAGCAGAATATACTGCCCTGGTTCACAAGTTCCACGGACAGGTCGTGAAAATCAGTTCTTCCAGCACCAACTATATTAATCCGATGGATATTAATATCAACTATTCAGAGGACGACAATCCGGTGGCATTGAAAGCAGATTTTATCCTGTCCCTTTGTGAGTTGATTGTAGGTAGCAAGGACGGATTGCAGCCGGTCGAAAAGACGGTCATTGACCGTTGTGTGCATCAGATTTATCAGCGATATTTTGATGATCCCAAACCGGAGAATATGCCTATTCTGGAGGACTTGTATAATGCCCTTTTGAAGCAGGAAGAAAAGGAAGCGCATCATGTTGCAACTGCCCTTGAAATCTATGTTAAAGGTTCTCTGAAGGTGTTTAATCACCGAACCAATGTAGATATTCAGAATCGTCTGGTGTGTTACGACATTAAGGAACTGGGCAATCAGCTGAAAAAAATCGGGATGCTGGTTGTACAGGATCAGGTCTGGGGACGTGTCACCCAAAACCGTAATGCAGGAAAATCTACTCGATACTATATCGACGAGTTCCATTTGCTGCTCAAAGAGGAACAGACCGCAACTTATTCCATTGAAATTTGGAAGCGATTTCGTAAATGGGGCGGCATTCCGACCGGTATCACCCAGAATGTAAAAGACCTGCTTCGTAGTCCGGAGATTGCCAACATCCTAGAAAATTCGGACTTCATCTATATGCTCAATCAGGCAAGCGAGGACAGAACCATTCTGGCTCAGCGCCTGAATATCTCTCCCCATCAGCTCTCCTATGTCACAAACTCCGGTGAGGGCGAAGGACTTTTGTTTTATGGCAATGTGATTCTTCCGTTTGTTGACCGGTTCCCGAAGGACATTGAGCTGTACCGTATTATGACCACCAAATTGTCTGAGGTATCCAAAGAAAAGGAGGGGTAATAGATGGCGAAAAGACCTACCCGACTCCGTTTTACTGAGGATGATTTGTCCAGCGATGCGGTAAAAAAGGCTGCTGGAAAAGCGGAAAAAGCCGCAGCGAAGGCAGAAAAGGCAGTGGATAAAATCACTCCAAAGAAACACCGCAAGTTGCGGCAGGAAGCTGATGTTTCCGCTAGCAGAACTGCAAAACTTCGTTTTGGCAAGGCAAAGGCAGATGATATTCCCCCAAAGCCTTCCGGTATCAAACGAACGGTAACTCATGCACCGGTAGATACCCTGTCTGCGAATGTCCATAAATCTATCTCTCGATATGAAGATGATAATGTGGGCGTTCAGACAGCCCATCAGACAGAGCTTGGTGCGGAAACTGCTTACCATATTGCCGATCATGCGGTTTACAGTCATAAGCTGAAAGCCTATGACAAGGCAGAAAAGCTGGTGAGCAAATCAGATAAAGCAAATGTGAATGCACTGTTTGAAAAGTTTAAAAAGGACAATCCCAATGCTTCTTCCAATCCTCTTTCACGATGGCGGCAAAAGCATAACATCAAGAAAGAATATGCCGCAGCACGAGCCGGAAAAGGCGGAAAGGCTACGGCAAAGGGTGCAGGAAAGACTGCAAAAGGAGTAAAAAGTCTGACACAGAAGATTGCCGATTTTTGTGTATCACACAAGACCGCATTGCTCTGGGTTTTGGCAATAGGGCTGTTATTCATGGTCATATCTGGAATGTTCTCCGCCTGCTCTACCATGTTCCAGGGCGGTACTCAGGTAGTGTTGGGGACTTCTTTTACTGCGGAAGATGAGGATATTTTGGGGACAGATGAAGATTATACGGCTTTAGAAAATGATTTGCGAAGCCAGGTGGACAATATTGAGTCCACCCATCCGGGATATGACGAATACCGTTATGCTCTCGATGAAATCGGACACAACCCCTATGAGCTGGCAGCTTATCTGACGGTTGTTTTTGAGGACTATACACGTGAAGAAGTACAGGCAGAACTTGTTAGACTATTTGAAGAACAGTATGATCTTGAACTTGATGAGGAAGTTGAGATACGCTCTTATACTACTACCGATGAAGATGGCAACACATCAACTGTTTATTATGAATATCGTATTCTGAATGTTACCCTGACCAACTACGGACTTGGCAATGTAATTGCATCTTCTAGACTGACCGCAGAGCAATGGGAACGATATAAGGTGCTGTTGGAAACGCTAGGTAATCGTTCTTATTTGTTTGGTGAAGATGTTTCCTCTGCCCCTGGAGGTGGTGGTGAATACACTGACTACGATATTCCAGGTGAAGCACTGACGGACACTGCTTTTGCCAACATGGTTAGAGAAGCTGAAAAATATTTGGGGTATCCCTATGTTTGGGGTGGTTCTTCCCCTTCTACCAGTTTTGATTGTTCTGGATTCGTCAGCTGGGTCATCAATAACTGCGGCAATGGATGGAGTGTCGGCAGACAAACTGCGAACGGGCTTAAAAACCTCTGTGATATTATTCCGCCTTCTGAAGCAAAACCAGGAGATCTGATTTTCTTCCAGGGAACCTACAACACATCAGGAGCTTCTCATGTAGGTATTTATGTGGGCAACGGGATGATGATTCACTGTGGTGATCCGATTTCTTATGCTTCCATCGAAACAAATTATTGGCAGCAGCACTTTTACTGCTTTGGCAGAATCCCTTAAGCTGCCGGAAAGGAGAACTATGGGCGCAAAATTAGAAAGGCTTGGTGCTGAACTTGCAAAGGCACGAAAAAAGAAAGCGGAATGGGATTCCAGGGTAAAGGATTTGGAGCGCAGATACCGTGAGGAGGAAAACTCCGAGATTCACGAGATGGTACACGCCGCCAACCTGACCCCTGACCAGCTTTCCGAACTTCTTAAAATGTTTGCGGAAGATTCCGCACCAAAACCGGAAACGATTCAATCTGTAACAGAGGAGGAAACTACACATGAAAATTAAGTATTTGGGCGCTACCTGTATGGCGCTGCTTTTGAGCATCGGGATATTTTCCACAACGGCATTTGCCTATGCTTCTGAGGCTCCTGCTGAAACTACGCAGGAGCAGACAGAAGAAACCGTACCGGAAACCAGTGAGCCGATGAAGCCGCTTACACCGGATGGCAATATGACACTGGTGGATGATGAAGGAGAACACCCTTCTGAGGGAAAACAGTTTATCACCGTTGTAACAAAAACTGGGAATTATTTTTATCTCATTATTGATCGTGATGATGAGGGTAAAGAAACAGTTCACTTTTTGAATCAGGTCGATGAAGTTGATCTGATGAAGCTGATGGATGAGGAAGAACTGGAGCAGCTGAAACCTGTTGAGGAAACCAAGCCAACTCCTGAGCCGGAAACCAAGCCGGAGACTGATACTGAAGTTCAAGAACCAGAGCCGGAGCCGGAAAAGAAACCCAATGTTCTTCCTGCTATTTTGACAATTCTCCTGCTTGCTGGTGGCGGCGGATTCTATGCTTTCAAAAAACTCAAGGGTAAGAAAGAAGAAAAAGCCCAGGAAAAGCCCGATCCGGATGCTGATTATGTGGACGATGACGAGGATTATGGCTATGACGAGGAAGATGATGGCGACATCATTTCCGACAGTGAGGACAAAGAACTGGTGTAATTGAAGTCTGGCATTGAGCCTGGGGCAATCTTCGGATTGCCCTTTACATACACACTTTCAGAAAACAAATATTTTCACGTTTTTGAAAGCGGCATCTTGCATATACTATTTGAGGATTGTATAATGAGAGTAACAGTTTAATTTCAAAACTCAAAAAATTATCAACTTTTGAAAGCGGGTGGATATATGAAAACGATTGTGCGAAAAAAATACCTCGATAGAATCATCGAGTTAAATGGTACGCCGGACATCAAGATCATCACAGGTATTCGCCGTTCCGGTAAGTCCAAGCTGATGCAGGCATACATGGAACACCTGAAAACAAATTGCGAGAATATCAATATCATCTTCATTGACTTCATGGATTTGGAATTTGAAGAAATCAAGGAATATCACGCTCTCCACTCCTATGTGGAGCAGCATTATGCAGAAGGCAAAACCAATTACCTCTTTATTGACGAAGTTCAGATGTGTCCGAAGTTTGAGTTGGCTATTAACAGCCTTTATTCCAAAGGCAAATATGACATTTACATGACCGGTTCCAATGCCTTCCTGCTGAGTGCTGACCTGGCAACCCTTTTTACCGGACGATATATTGAAATCCATGTGTTCCCATTCAGTTTTCAGGAATACTGCAAATACTACGATAATGTCACCGACAAGGATAAGCTCTTTGATGAATACTCTTTCAAAGGTGGTTTGGCTGGCTCTTATGCCTATCCAAACGACAGAGATCGAATCACCTATATCAAGGAAGTATATGAAACCATTGTTACAAGAGATCTGGTGCAGAAATACGCTTTATCTGATACAACCGTTTTGCAAAGACTGAGCGAGTTCCTGATGGACAATATCAGCAATTTGACTTCTCCGAACAAGGTCAGTCAGCTTTTGAATGCGAATGATATAGCGACAAGTCACGTAACGGTGGGCAAATATATCAAATATCTGTGCAACGCTTTTGTTTTCTATGATATTAAGCGATATGATATTCGTGGCAAGAAGTATCTGGAAAGCTCCGAGAAATTCTATCTGTGTGATACGGGGATTCGTTATGCAATCCTGGGCAGCAGAAATATGGATTACGGCAGAGTTTATGAAAATATGGTCTGCATCGAACTTCTGCGCCGTGGTTACGATGTTTATGTTGGAAAGCTGTATCAGAAAGAAATTGATTTTGTAGCCCAGAAAGGCAGTGAGAAAATCTATATTCAGGTCAGCGACAATATCTCCGGGCAGGAAACCTTTGAAAGAGAATATTCTCCATTGTTGCAAATTCGAGATGCGTATCCGAAAATGATTATCGCACGAACCAGACATCCAAAGTACAGCTATGAAGGGATTGAGATTCACGATATTGCAGAGTGGCTGTTACAGGAATAAATAATTCCGTTATCTCCGTCATTTGAAAAAAGAATGACGGAGATATTTCATCAATGAGGGAGATAACCCCCTGTTACATAGCAGTCTTACATTTCGGTGTATGGCTGCTTTTTTATTTTCCAGAAAGGAGCAGATGCAAATGAAATTAGTATTGGCTGAAAAGCCATCAGTGGCACAAAGTATTGCAAAGGTATTGGGTGCGACAAAGCGTGAGGATGGATACCTGGAGGGAAACGGTTATGTAGTCAGTTGGTGTGTGGGGCATCTGGTAGAGCTGTCACAGCCTGAAGCCTATGACGAGAAATATAATAAATGGGCGTATGCAGACCTTCCTATTTTTCCGGATCAGTGGAAATATCAGGTGTCTGCTAGTACCAAAAAGCAGTTTGGAATTCTCAAAAAACTGATGGCAAGAAAAGATGTAGAGAGCCTTGTGTGTGCGACAGATGCCGGTCGAGAGGGAGAACTGATTTTCCGTCTGGTTTATCAGCAGGCTGGATGTCGAAAGCCCTTTGAAAGACTCTGGATTTCCTCTATGGAGGATTCCGCTATCAGAGAGGGATTTGAGCAGCTGAAACCGTCAACAGAATATGATGCTTTGTACGAAGCGGCATTATGCCGGGAGCGAGCCGACTGGTTGGTTGGAATTAACGCTACCCGGCTTTTTTCTACCCTTTATGGACAGACGTTGAATGTGGGTCGGGTTATGACGCCCACTCTGGCAATGGTCGTGATGCGTGAAGCTGCAATCTCAGCTTTTAGACCTGAGCCTTTTTATACAGTAGAACTGGCTTTTCAGGACTTCACTGCATCTGGCGAGCGGATGAAGCAAAAAGTTCTTGCGGATGATGTTGCCCGGAAGTGTGTTGGTTCGGTTCTGAATGTCACAAAGGCAGAAAACAAGGAAAAATCTGAAAAGCCGCCTGCCCTGTATGATTTAACTTCTTTGCAGAGGGATGCAAACCGGGTGTTGGGATTCACAGCACAGCAGACACTGGACTATACCCAGAGTCTATACGAGAAAAAACTGGTCACTTATCCCCGTACTGACAGCCGTTATCTGACAAGTGACATGAAGGATATGCTTCCGGAATTGATAAAGTCGCTTTTCAACATTTTCCCTGTGGAGGATGTGAAAAACGTTCCGGTTCATGCGGCGCAGGTTATCAATGACAAGAAAGTTTCTGACCACCACGCCATTATCCCCACCAAAGAAGCCATAAAATGCAGCCTGGATGATCTGCCAAAGGGTGAACAGGCAATTCTCAGGTTGATTGCCACCCGCCTGTTTTGTGCGGTCGGTGAGCCTTTCCGGTACAACGAAAGCGTGATTGAACTTTCGGATGGAAATTATATCTTTTCTGCAAAGGGCAAAACAACAGTACAGTCTGGATGGAAAATTTTCTCCGGAAAACCTGCTGATAAGGATAAAGAGGGTGAAAAGCAGCTCCCTTCTCTCACAGTTGGTGAGGGCTTGAGTGTTTATTCCACTGAGGTAAAAGAAGGAAAAACATCACCGCCCAAGCATTTTACAGAAGACACCCTTCTGCAAAGTATGGAAACTGCCGGTGCAGATGAAATGCCGGAAGATGCGGAGCGCAAGGGATTGGGGACACCGGCGACTCGTGCTGCTACGATTGAAAAGCTGGTACGAATCGGTTTTTTGGAACGTAAAGGTGATAAGAAAACCAAGCACCTGATTTCCACCCATAAAGGAACCGCTCTGGTAACCGTGATGCCGGAACAGATTCAATCTCCATCCATGACCGCTGACTGGGAAGAAAAGCTGCTCATGATTGAGCGTGGAGAATATGACAGCAATGCTTTTCTGAAAGAAATTCAGGATATGATTTCTGCACTGGTGCAGACCTATGAAAAGGTAAAAGGGTCTGATGTGCTTATGGCAAAGGAAGTGCAGACAGTGGGTGTTTGCCCTGTCTGTGGCAGTTCCGTCACAGAACGGCAGAAAGGATTTTTCTGTTCCAAAAGAGAATGCCATTTCGCTCTATGGAAAAACAGCCGTTACTTCGAGAGCATCGGAAAAAGCCTGACATCAGCGGTGGCACAAAAGCTCTTGTCCAATGGAGAGGTTAAGCTCAAAGGATGTAAATCTGCTAAGACCGGCAGAATGTACGATGCAACCGTTGTAATGACAGTAACGGAGGAAGGGAAACCGCAGTTTAATATGAATTTTGAGAACGGAGGAAAAAGTAAATGATGAATGAGTTTAATCCGGATGGCAAGGACATTCGGTTCATTGACAGCCATTATAGAGATTTGTTTCGCATCCCGGATGGCGGAACGATTCAGGTACACTACTCCGATGATTCAGTAGTCATTAAGCCCTGCAAGTTTATTGATGAGTACCATACACAGATTGGAAACAATGTGTTCCACATCTGCCAGTTTGCAGAACTCCTGGAGCGTAACGGAAGCTATTGTCAGGCGGAACCGGAAATCATGGGTGATGAAGCTGCATGGCAGGTTGGGCGAGATCAGTATCTTGCAATCCAGACCTGTGAAGATGGTTATGACTATACGCTCTTTGATAAAGAATTTCATGAGATTGATGGCGGTCAGTTGGACAATCCAGAGCTGTCTATGCTGGAAGCACGAGCTGAAATTCTGGCTGGATTTGGACTTCAGATGAGAGAACTGCGAGTACAAGTATATGAAGAAGTCATGGAAAAAGCAGAGGCTGTTGAAGCTGTAAATGCTTCTTTGCTTGACCTGGCAAAACAAATTGACCAGTTCTCTGATGAGTACGATCACTATGAATATGCTGACAGAGTTGATGATAAAAAGAGCAACATTGTTGAGATTTATCATGATCTCACAAATGGAAACGCTGCTCCGTACCGAGATTTTTTAGAACAGGTTATTGAAGATTCGGATGAAATTTCTGTGGTACAGGCAGCAACACAGTTAAAGAATGAGTTGGATAAGGCGGTTTCTCGACCTAAAGAATCCGTAATTGATCAGTTAAAACAGATTTCGGGACAGACAGTACCATCTAAAATGTCGCACAGTTTTAAGGAACCCGAAAGATAAGGAGGATAATCTATGTCACAGGAAAAGATTGAACGTTGGAATGAAGTCGATGGCAATCTCGATAATGGTGAAAAGCTGCAAGCATTTTTGGACAGTACCACGGATGCGTATGCGATTTTGCAGCTGCGCCGTACAGATGAAACCGTTTATGAACGCTTTGAATCCTATGAAGCCCTGAAACGTCAAGGAAAAGAGCCGAACATTGACCATTATGATGTGGTTTATGTGGCTCCGCTCTCCTCTTATACTGACCAGACTGCCATGCTGGAAGGGCTGTACACAAAGTTTAATGTGGAGCGTCCAGAGGATTTCCGGGGGCACAGCCTGTCCGTCAGCGACATCGTGGCACTGAAAACCGATGCTGTGGTATCTTTTCACTATGTGGATTCTATCGGCTTTCAGGAGCTTCAGGGCTTTATGAAGCCGGAGAACTACCTGAAAAATGCAGAGATGGCGATGGAGGACGATTATGGGATGCTGGATGGCGTTATCAATAATGGCAAAGCACCTGCAACGGAAGAACGTTCTTCTGTATTGGCACAGCTGAAAGAACAGCCTGTTCTGGATAGTCCCCATAAACCGCCCAAAGCCCGAACAGAGAGGGAGATGGAATGATGGATTTAACCATTGATGAAAAAATGCTGATACTTCTGTACAGCCCAGGAACCAGAATGGGGCTGTATGGAGCATTACAGCAGATGAAAGAGCAGCTTGAGGAGGATGAAACAGAATTGTTGGATTTGACCAACTCTGTTTTGCAGAAGTTATCAGATATGGATGATGAAGTCTTTGAAAAGCTGAGTCTTTCTCTGGATTTATAAAGATTGGAGGGAAATAATGAATCCGAAAGAGAGGTATTATTCCGGTGTGGCAAGAGAAACGATCCATAGAATTACTGCCAACCGAGAAAACTGGACTTCTTTTCTGGCAACGATGGCTCGAAATTATGATTTCACCTATCCAGAACAGGTGATGATTTATGCGCAGCGTCCCAATGCTACACTGTGCAAACCTTATGAGGAATGGAACACAGACCAGTATCGGCGCTATGTGAAAAGGGGTTCCACTGGTATTGCCCTTTTTGTGATGAACCAGGATAAACCGTATCTGCGTTATGTCTTTGATGTGGCGGACACAGGTGTGCGTCGTTCTTCTCCGTCAATTACGCCGTGGAGAGTGACCGATGAAAACCGCCGTTTTATAATGGATGAGATGGAACGTGTCTTTCAGGTTCCGTCAGAGGGAATTCTGGAATATCAGCTGGAAAATATCGCAATCAACCTTGCCAGAGAGTATTGGGACGATTTCAAAAAGCCGATCCTCGACATCGTTGCAGATAGCTTCCTTGAGGAGTATGATGAATATAACATCGAGGTAGCATTTAAGACCGCAGTGGCAAATAGTGTCTCCTATGCGATGTACAGCCGTATTACCGAGAATCCGGATAACTATTTTGAGCATGAAGATTTTCAAAATGTATTCGACTTTAATACCCGTCAGACGGTAAATGCTCTGGGTACGGCGGTCAATGCAGTCAGCTCTCGAATGTTTGGAGAAATCGAAAAAGCCATAGAAGCCTTTGAACAGACAAAAACCGTGGAAAGGAGCCATGATTATGAACGAAATGACTTACACACAGGTCGGGGATTACCGGATTCCGGACATCGAACTGAAGAACACCGAAACGAAACCGTTGGGCAAGTACGGCAGAATGCGGAGGGCGTTTCTGCAAGAGAACAATCCGATGTTGCTGAACGATCTGATTCTCAGCGAGCAGCTGTTCCCGCATCTCCAGGAGATCGACGAGACAGCGCACCGCAGAGTGGAGCAGCTGATGACAGAACTGCTGGAGAAGAATCCGGCACCGGACAAAGCAACACAGCAGATGGCATGGGTGAAGCACATGAACAGCCTGAAAGCACAGGCAGAGGAAATCGTGACAGCGGAGCTTATCAACAGCTGAGTTTGAACCTTTTCCTTTCAGAATCAGAACAAATCAGCTTTATTGACGAAGCAGAGAGCAAAACGCTCTCTGCTTTTTCTTTATCTGAAAATCAGATCGACCAGGTGCTTACTGTTGGCGGAAATGAAGCTAATCTCCGAATGATGGTGGCACTGGAATATATGAAAGGAAAATCCACAGAGGAGATTGCAAAGCGTCTGCCTGCACTCTATCGTGGCAGCAATGGCTTTAAATTGGATAGTCATGAGGTCAGCGCATGGTTTGATGAGCAGTGTATTCATCTTGCCAGAGGAAAGACTGCCCGTTTTGCACCGTCCAGACAGATCGTATCCTGGCAGGAAGCCGCCGAGCGTATCGGTAAGTTACTGGAGAATGGCGAGTATGCCACCAATGTAGAGTTGGTGGAGGCTCCGGGTTATGAGAGAACAAAGGTCGCAGAATCTCTTTGGTATTTGTATCATGATCTTTCTGATAATGCCAGAGAACAAGGCTTCTTCCCTTCTTTACAGGAAGTCCGCAGTGTGGGATTTCCGGCAGAAACAGCAGAGCTGGCTGAAAAGCTGAATGATAGTCAATTCAGAGCCGGACTGAAAGCTGAATATCAGAACTTTTTACAGGCACACAATGAGGATTCTTCTTTGCTGCGATTCCATTATCACAAATTGGAACGCTTGGCACAGCGACTGGATGAGCTTGATCTGCCACTCAGAGAATATCAGAGCAGTATGACCATGCCACCTCTTGTCCGTCAGTTTATTACGGATGATGAAATCAATGAATCCCTGTCCGGGGGCAGTGGTTTCTCTGGTGGAAAAGCCCGTATTTATGAGTATTGGCAGAAAGGACATTCTGCAAAAGAAAAAGCGGACTTTTTGAAAAATGAGTATGGGACAGGCGGTCGTTCTCATGCGCTTTCCGGTGCTTCTGGCAGTGGTGAAGATCACGATGCCAAAGGAATCCGATACACCAAAAGCGGCTGTGATAAGGTGCAGCTGTCCTGGACACAGGTTGCCAATCGCATTGATTCGTTGATTAAGCAGGAGCGTTATATTTCTCCTGAAGTTTTGAAAGATGTTCAACAAGAACGAGCATCGGATATAGAAAACGAGCCGAATCCTGTGGGACGCATTGAATATCTTGGAACAAATGGCAGACCGGGTGAAGTGATTGAATATACTGATCCGGAACAGTTTATCAAGAATATTGAAGATGAAACATTCTATGGTGTTCCATTCACTGTTGTTCTGTATCGGGACGAACAGGGAAACACCATCCCACAAGATTTTCTCAGCGAACTTGACCCACCGCCGAAAGGCTTCCGTGTGGAAGATGCTCCGGTAATCGACTTGGAGGAAGAAGCACCCTCTGTGGATGAAGCAGAAGAAAGCCCGTTTGTTGCACAGGTCATGCGTGATGTAGAAGCTATTGCTGCCGAAGAAGAATCCTATGAGCGATTCAGTGTGATTGAAACAGAAAACGGTTATGCTGTCTGGGATGATATTCGGGATGAAATCTATGTAGATGATGAGGGTGTCAGTGAGGAATTCACCAGTGAGTGGCAGGCAAACGATTATTTGCAGGAAGTCAAAAAAGCGGTTTCTGCCAAAGAATCTGCGGAGTGGCTGTACAATGAACGCTCTAAATTTGAAGCAACACAGGAACCGGTTTATCAGGTGGGTGACACTGTTTTTCTGGAGGGAGAAGCATACAATATCACTGCCATTGGAACTACTGATGTACAGTTGCTGCCTCCAGGAATGGTGTACCCAATTTATCGGGCGGAAAGCAAAGAGAATTTTGAACGCCTTTTAAGACAGGATGAACGCAATGCCCGATTTATTTCAGGTGAAGAACCGGAAAAAACTGTTGCCACAGCTGAGCCGGAACATTTTATCGACCATTACTATGTGGTAGAAGATTTGCAGGTTCGAGGGGCGCTTCAGCTCAAGGAGTACAGCACATTCGAGGACGCAATGAGAGCATACAAGTCCCTTCCATCTGAAAGAATGAAAGCTCTGGGAGTGCAAAACACACGGACTCCATTCCCCGGTAGCCTGGATCTGATTCAGTGTAAAGATGGCGAAGATAAACTTGTCCAGGACTACACAAAAGTTGCTGGTTGGGAAAACCCTGAGATTCTGGACTTGGTTCAAAAAATTGAAACTGCAATTCAAACAAAGGAAAGTCCCGATATTCCAGCAATCAATTTTCACATCACAAATGACCATCTTGGCGAGGGCGGAGCGAAAGCAAAATTCAGAGCCAATATGGATGCAATCCGTGTCCTAAAAGAATTGGAGTTTGATGAGCGAAATGCTACTCCGGAAGAACAGGAAATCCTTTCCCAATATGTCGGTTGGGGTGGGCTTGCAGCTGCTTTTGATGAAAACAAGGCAAGCTGGGCTGAGGAGTTCAGAGAACTTTATACAGCCCTGTCTCCGGAAGAATATGCCGCAGCACGAGCTAGTACCCTGAATGCCCACTATACCAGTCCTACCGTCATTCGTGCCATCTATGATGCGGTCGGACAGATGGGATTTGAAACAGGAAATATTCTGGAACCTGCAATGGGTATCGGTAACTTTTTCGGTATGCTCCCTGACGCCATGCGAAACAGCAATCTCTATGGAGTGGAGTTGGACTCCATCAGTGGGCGTATCGCTCAGAAACTCTATCCTAACGCTGAAATCAAGGTGGCGGGCTTTGAAACTACGGATCGCCGGGATTTTTATGATTTGGCAGTCGGCAACGTTCCGTTCGGCAACTATAAGGTTTCGGATAAGCCCTATGATAAGTTGGGGTTCTCTATTCATAACTATTTTTTCGCAAAAACGCTCGATCAGGTTCGTCCGGGCGGTGTGGTTGCATTTGTGACCAGCCGTTTTACGATGGACTCAAAAAATTCTGATGCCAGAAAATATATGGCACAGAGAGCGGAACTCCTGGGAGCCATTAGACTGCCCAATACGGCATTTAAGGCAAACGCCGGTACAGAGGTTGTATCTGACATCATTTTCCTGCAAAAGCGTGACCACCCCATCGACATCATGCCGGACTGGGTGCAGCTGAATACTACACCGGATGGTTACACCATGAACAGCTACTTTGTAGAGCATCCGGAAATGGTTTTGGGAGAACTTTCTATGGAAAGTACCCAATATGGTAAGGATGATCTCACAGTCCGTCCCCGTGAAGATATGGAACTGGCTGACCTTCTTCGTGAAGCTGTTACCCGTATCGGTGGCACTTATGCTCCTGCGGAGCTAACTGAAGAAGCAAACAGCCAGGAAAAAGAACAGATTACCATTCCTGCCCGCCCAGATGTGAAAAACTTCTCCTACACGGTTGTAGACGATGAGGTATATTTCCGGGAAAACTCTGTCATGCGTCTGGTAGAGCTGAACGACAAAGCCAAAGAACGTGTCAGCGGCATGGTGGAACTTCGCCGCATTGTAAATGAACTGATTGAATATCAGCTGGAGGACTATCCGGATGATATGATTCAGGCAAAACAGGTAGAGCTGAATGCTGCCTATGATGCGTTTACCGCAAAAAACGGGTTAATCAACAACAGAGCCAACAGTCAGGCTTTTGCTGATGATTCCAGCTATTATCTTCTGTGTTCACTGGAAAACTTGGATGAGGATGGTCATCTCAAGAGCAAAGCGGATATGTTCACTAAGCGTACCATTAAACCGGAACGTAAAGTGAACAGCGTGGATACACCGTCTGAAGCACTTGCGATTTCTATTGGTGAGCATGGCAAGGTGGATTTGCCTTATATGGCAGAACTGCTGGGGACTCCCGGCGAATATGATTCCATTAAAACCGAGCTGCAAGGTGTGATTTTTAAAGACCCAATGGCTCCGGATGACCCTGTTTCGGGCTGGCAGACAGCCGATGAGTATCTTTCCGGCGATGTGAGAAGTAAGCTGAGGATTGCACAGATGGCTGCACAGAAAGACAGTTCTTTTGAAATCAATGTGCAGGCACTGGAAAAGGCGCAGCCGAAGGATTTGGATGCTTCTGAAATTGATGTCCGTCTGGGCGCAACATGGATTGATTCTGCCTATATCCAGCAGTTCATGCAGGAAACTTTTGAAACTCCGTATTATCTCCGCCGCACGATTGAGGTCAAATTTTCGGAACTGACAGCAGAATGGAGAATCAACGGAAAGAGTTCTCCGAGCCAGAATGATGTGGCAGCATACACGACCTATGGTACGGAACGTGCCAACGCCTACCGTATTTTAGAGGAAACTCTGAATCTGAAAGATATTCGTATCTACGACACCATTGAGGATGCGGATGGCAAGCAGAAGCGTGTGCTGAACAAAAAGGAAACTACTCTGGCACAGCAGAAACAACAGGCAATCAAGGATGCGTTCCGAGACTGGATTTGGAAAGACTCGCACCGCCGTGAAGCACTTGTGACCAAGTATAATGAACTGTTTAACTCCACCAGACCTCGTGAATACGATGGTAGCCATATCCGATTTGGTGGCATGAATCCCGATATAACCCTTCGGGAACACCAGCGAAATGCCATTGCCCATGTGCTGTATGGTGGGAATACCCTGTTGGCACATGAGGTTGGTGCGGGCAAAACCTTTGAAATGGCGGCTTCCGCTATGGAAAGTAAACGCCTGGGACTGAGCCAGAAGGCATTGTTTGTTGTTCCCAACCATCTGACCTTGCAGTGGGCAAATGAATTTCTTCATCTGTATCCCAGTGCCAAACTTCTGGTGGCAACCAAAAAGGATTTTGAAACGGCAAACCGCAAGAAATTCTGTGCGAGAATTGCCACCGGTGACTATGATGCAGTCATTATCGGTCACAGTCAGTTTGAAAAAATCCCTCTTTCTCCGGAACGTCAGGAGCGCCAGCTGCGTGAACAGATTGATGAGATTGAGGGAGCGATTGCAGAACTCAAATATCAGAACGGCGAGAATTTCACCATCAAACAGATGGAGAAAACGAGAAAATCCCTGCAAACCAGACTGGATAAACTTCTCTCTACTGACAGAAAGGATGATGTTGTTACCTTTGAACAGCTGGGCGTTGATCGGCTGTTTGTAGACGAGAGCCACGCTTTCAAAAACCTCTTTTTGTACACAAAAATGAGGAATGTCGCTGGTCTTTCCACTTCGGAAGCACAGAAATCTTCGGATATGTTTATGAAGTGCCGCTATATGGATGAATTGACCGGCGGGCGAGGCGTTATCTTTGCAACAGGTACTCCCGTATCGAACTCCATGACGGAGCTTTATACTGTTATGCGATACCTTCAGTACGGCACACTTCAAAAGAAAAATCTGACCCATTTTGACTGCTGGGCATCTACCTTTGGTGAAACAACCACCGCTATTGAGTTGGCTCCGGAAGGAACCGGCTATCGTGCCAGAACCAGATTTGCAAAGTTTTTTAATCTTCCGGAACTCATGAATATGTTTAAGGAAGTTGCGGATATTAAAACCTCCGACCAGCTTCACCTCCCAGTGCCGGATGCGAAATTTGAAACGGTTGTTGTGCAGCCTTCTGATTATCAGCAAGACATGGTAGCAGACCTTTCGGAACGTGCAGCGGCGGTTCATTCCGGTATGGTTGACCCATCCGAGGACAATATGCTCAAGATTACCGGCGATGGAAGAAAGTTGGGGTTAGATCAGCGTTTAATCAATCCTCTGTTGCCAGATGACCCGGAAAGCAAGCTCAATGCCTGTGTGCAAAATGTGCTGCGGATTTGGGAAGAAGGAAAAGCTGACAGGCTGACCCAGCTTCTGTTCTGTGACCTCTCCACCCCGAAAAACGATGGCACGTTTAATGTTTATGATGACATCAAGGCGAAGCTGATAGCAGCCGGTGTGCCAGAGAAAGAAATTGCATTTATTCACGATGCAGATTCTGAAGCAAAGAAAAAAGAATTGTTTGCAAAGGTGCGTACTGGTCAGGTTCGTGTGCTGATGGGCAGTACACAGAAAATGGGAGCCGGAACAAACTGCCAGGATCGCTTGGTGGCGCTTCATCACTTGGATGTGGGCTGGCGTCCATCTGATATGACCCAGCGAAATGGTCGAATTATCCGTCAGGGCAATCAAAACAAGGAGGTTCAGATCTATCAGTATGTAACCGAGGGAACTTTTGATGCGTATCTTTATCAGACACTGGAAAACAAGCAAAAATTCATTTCTCAGATTATGACCTCGAAATCGCCTGTCCGTTCCTGTGATGATGTAGACGAGCAAGCTCTGTCCTATGCCGAAATTAAGGCTCTGTGTGCCGGGAATCCGTTGATTAAAGAAAAAATGGACTTGGACATTGATGTGGCAAGGCTTAAGGTTCTAAAAGCTGACCATCAGAGCCAGCAGTATCGCATGGAAGATAAACTCCTGAAATACTTCCCTGCGGAGATTGAAAGGCAGACAGGCTATATTCGTGGATTTGAAGCAGACATCCAAACGGTTACAACTCATCCGCAGATTGTGGAAGGATTCTGCGGTATGGAAATTTTGGGCAAGCACTATATGGAAAAAGAGGATGCCGGTGAAATGATTCTTGCCGCCTGCAAGGAGATGAAAGCGACCGAGCCAATCCCTCTTGGCAGTTATCGTGGTTTTCAGATGGAACTTTCCTTTGATAGTTTCCGGCATGACTTTGATATTACCCTGAAAGGCGCTGTAAGCCATCGTGTATCGCTTGGAACTGATGCCAGGGGAAATATCATCCGACTGGATAATGCCCTCTCCAGCATCCCTGAGAAGCTGGAGAAAGCCCATGAACAGCTCACCAATCTTCAAAATCAGCAGGAAGCGACCAGAGCGGAACTAGGAAAACCCTTCCCACAGGAAGCGGAGCTTGCTGAAAAAAGTGCTCGTCTGGCAGAACTGGATGCGGCTCTTAATATGGAGGACTCCATGCCGGAGCGTGAGGAAGCAGAACAGGCAGATAAACCTTCTGTGCTGGCAGATCTGAAAGCCAAGTCAGAGCATATTCCTCCATATCGAGCATCTGGTGGGCGTGAGGAGGTGCTGTAATGGGCAGACGGGACCAGGATGTTCACTTCCTGGCATCGAAAGAGGAAGTACAGCGAATCCATGAAAAAATGGATGAGCTAGGTATCCGGAGCATGGGGGCATATCTTAGGAAGATGGCTCTGGATGGATACTGCATCAACCTGGATTTACAGGATGTGAAAGAGCTGGTTTCCCTTCTGAGAAGATGCAGCAACAACCTGAATCAGTATGCTAAAAGAGCCAATGAAACCGGCAATATTTATGAGTCGGACATCAGGGATTTGCAGGAACGATTGGAGGAAATCTGGACAGACATGAAGGAGGTGCTGGTGTGCCTGTCCAGTATTCAGTAATCATAAAAATGGGCTGTGGCAAGAAAATTGCCGCAGCCGTACATATTGACATCATTGTGTTTTATTTTTCAAAACAGTATAATGAAGATAAGAAAGGGGTGTGTTTCTATGAGGTTTCTGAAATTTGTAGGGAAAATGGTCTTAAAGCTGGTTGCGTTGCCTGTGCTGTTCGTATTAGGTCTGATTTGCCTTCTGGCAAAACTTGTCGTGAATGTTTCTTCCTTTGCCATAGGAGCACTGATCTTATATATTCTTGGTTGCTGCATTTACTGCGTTTTTCAATCTCTGTGGTTGCAGCTTGGTCTATTGGTTGGAATTGGGCTGGCGGTTTATGCGGTGTTGTTCCTGTTTGTCCTGTTCCAAGAAATCGGAGAACATATCAAAGAAAACCTACGTGATTTTATCTTTTCATAAAATTACCAATAAGGCTGCCTGCGGGCAGTCTTATTTTTTGAGAGGATGGTGAGAAAATGGCAGCAACAAGACTGATTGCCCTTCATATTAACAAGGGAAAAACGGTAGCACAGTGTCTGGCAGATCGTACAGATTATTCCCAAAATGCTGCGAAAACAGAAGATGGAAAATATATCAGCTCTTATGAATGTGACCCCAAAACAGCCGATGAAGAATTTCTCCTGACCAAAAGACAATATCAGCATATCACAGGCAGACAGCAGAAAAATGACATCATTGCCTATCAGATACGCCAGTCATTTAAGCCGGGAGAGATTACTCCAGAAGAAGCCAACCAAGTCGGATATGAAACAGCAATGCGTTGGACAAAAGGAAAACACGCCTTTATCGTGGCGACACATATTGATCGTTCTCATATCCATAACCATATCATTTATAACTCCACTTCTCTGGACTGTACCCGTAAATTCAAGAACTTTTTTCTTTCCGGGCTTGCGGTTCAGCGATTAAGCGATATGGTTTGTATTGAGCATGGCTTATCAATTATAGAGCCAAAGCCATACCGGGAACGAGTCAAGAGAACGATCTATCCGAAAAAGCGTACCAAGCGTGATGAGCTGTGTGCGGCAATCGACCAGATATTAAAAAAGAAACCAAAAGATTTTTCGGATTTTGTTTTTCAGCTTTCAGAGCTGGGGTATGAATTTAAGGATGGAAAGCAACCGGCTTTCCGGCATAGTGGGGAGAAGCGATTTATTCGTCTGCGCTCTCTTGGAGAGGGATACAGTCAGGAGGATATAATTGCAATTCTGTCCGGTAAGTCTGTTCAGAAAGCATCCAGAGCAAGCAGGCAGGTTCATACTCAAAGAGAGTTTAATCTGCTGATAGATATTCAGGAAAAGATGGCAGAAGGTAAATCAGCGGGCTATGAGCGGTGGGCAAAGAAATATAACCGCAAAGAAGCTGCCCGAACGGTTTGCCTTTTGAAAGAAAAAGGCATCAGCAATTATGAAGAATTGACTGCCTTGACAGAACAGCTCAGTAGCCGCTTTGCAGAGCTATCTGATACTATTAAAGCCAATGAAAAAAGAATGGTTGAGATTGGAGCATTACAGACTCACATCAACAACTATTCAAGAACCAGATCGGTGTATGAAGCCTATCGCAAATCTGGATACAGCATAAAATTCTTTGAAGAACATCGAGAAGAAATCCAAATTCATAAAGCGGCAAAGAAGGCGTTCGATCAGCTTCCTGGTAAAAAGGTTCCTACTAGACAATCTTTGAATGAAGAGTATCATCGCCTTTTATCAGGAAAAAAGGAAGCTTATGCCGAGTACCGACAAGTGAAAAAGGATATGCAGGAATACTTGATTGCAAAACAAACTGTAGAACATATTCTTGGTATTGATCGGAAAAATAGGATTATAACGCAACAGCAAAATTTGGATTAGTATATTTTAAATTGTAGGACAAAAATGGGAAATCGTAAAAACCATAGCGTTTTAACGATTTCCCATTTTTATTCATAATAATGTTATTTAACGATAAAAGCATTTTCTTATTTTATCACCAAAATAGAAGGGACTTCTTGTGCATAAAAAGCAATTTACGAGAATTAACCCCACCGTAATGATATAAATAAGTACTAAGTGCTTTTCATAAAAAGTAGGATTAGCTATAAATGGAAACGGATTTATAATTGATTCTGTTTGGCAATTGATATTCCAATATAGCCAGAAAATACCAGAAAATCCATAACCAATATAAACGTTGCTAAAGATCGTACTAATTGTCATGGATATAGCTGATACAAACAAGCAACCACCTATCACGATTGCGATGGCATTTATTATAGAAATAGGTTCAGCAGACACTTCGCCTTGAAATTGCTGTATTATCCGAAAGATGATATTTTCTACAATAACAAAAATAATGAGAAGTGCCACTGTAATCAAATATCGTTCTACAAAAAATTTGATCGGTTTTTTATTTGTCAAATACATTATTTCTTCGGTATGACTTTCTTTATATAATAAGTTAATATCAGAAAAAAGAACAATACCTACGAATGGCATATAAATTGACGATACGTTTACAAAATCAAAATATGTTGGAACATACATGACCAACGGTATCAATATTACCAATATCAAACAGCTAATCCACTTTATAGGAGAATATAAAATTTTAAATTCATATTTCATATACTTATAACCTTCTTTAAATTAGTTCGTAGCTGCCGATAAACATTACATGACAGCAATAAAAATACAACGCCTAAAACTATATAAAAAGAGCGATTGACAATAAGAGAGCTTATGGTTATGGCATCGCCATCCAAGCGTATGATCGGATTCGCTAGTCTGATCCAACTACTAGTATCATTAAATACACCTGGTGTCATGTTGAATATAATATACAAAATATATATTGGAAATACAGCAACCACTTTTCTTATGAGTAACATAAGAAGCATTATCAAAGAACTAAAAAAGAAAGTAGTCGGCAATAGATATATAACGAAGTAACTGATAAATGGTGTATATAAAACATTATAGCCAGAACCAATAAAGCGAAATACACTAATAAGATTTAATATTAATCCAAACAGATATAGGTATAACATAAAAGGAATAAAAATCCCCAGATAACGATTAAGGATATATTTAGTCGGAGATAAGGGCTGCGCATAAACTACTTCATACATATTGCTTCGATAATCTCTAATAAGCAATAAAAGGAATAGTGGAAAAATCAAAAAGGCAGATATTCCTTGCACATAAGTAATATATTTCTCCATTAAAATAGGACTATATCCTTTTGTACCTAGTTCTGCTTGAATATTACTGTTTACTTCATCCACAGTACCCAACCGATTTCCAAATTGGCTTTTGCTTGCCATCAGCCAAGGAAATATATAGCTATTATCTTTCATAGCTAAATAAATGTCATCAAAGGTATAGTTATCATCTTTGAGCATTGTCAGTACCGGTTCAAATTCTTTTGCATTTTCATCAGATATAGTTCCAGCAGAGATCATTTGCTCCAAATACTGACTTGTCTTCTCTTTTAGCTCTTCGTCCGTGTTGGACACATCAATAAAATCTCGTTCACCAGCACGATCTAGTGCCTGTATATCGCTTTCGCTGTTCACTGGTATGTGGAAGACTTCACTCATTTGCGTAAAAGAGAATACTGTGAGCAACACTAAAGTGATGATAAATGGAAAGCTTGTAATTTGTTTTTTTGATTCAAACCATATTAGCTTAATAGCGTCCATCATTTTCCCCCCTTAATAGTTGTCAAATAAACAAAGACTTCTTCTAATGTAGGCTTATATGGTATGCTGCTTGGCTCTGCATCATTTTCACATATTACAATAGCCCGTACTTGCGTATCATCTCGCTTAAAGGAAATCACCGTATGACTTTCTTCAAACTTGTGTAATTCATCTTTTGTATTGAATCTAGCCTCATAAATTTTCCCTTGCACTGACTTTAACAAATCTTCTATGCTGCCAGAGTATAGTAGTTTCCCGTTGTCCAGGATCGCCAACTTATCACATATATACTCTATATCTTCTATAATGTGAGTTGAGAATAAAACAGTATTCTTTTCAGCATATTCGTTTAACAATTTTCGTATTTTTATTCTCTCTTCAGGATCAACTCCTACAGTGGGCTCATCTACTATTAAAACTGGCGGATTACCAAGTATAGCTTGAGCAAGCCCTACCCGCCGTTTCATACCTCCAGATAATTCTTTATATTTTTTCTTTCGCTCATTATATAAATTTACCTTTTCCAGTGTTTCTCCGATGGTTTTCTTATCAAAATCACGCATAATACATATATACTCCATGATTTCAGAAACGGTAAATTCTTTATAAAATCCAAATTCTTGAGGTAAATAACCAATACTGCGCTTGATTTGAGTTTTATTTGCCGGAGTAATGTCCATACCTAATATAGATGCAGTTCCCCCTGTTGGTTCAATAAGTGTCGTTAATATTCTCATAAGGGTAGTCTTTCCAGAGCCGTTTCGTCCTAATAGTCCAAAGATTCCAGTATCAATAGAGAGCGAAACATTATTTAATGCAGTAACTTTATTACTATACTTTTTAGTTAAATTAGAGGTTTCAATAATCATATTTAACTCCTTTCAGTACTCCTGTTAGATGTTATAAAGATGATAATATATTCCTTTTTGTTCTAAAAGCTGATCATGATTACCATGCTCCATTATTGTGCCATTATTTAGCACATATATGGTGTTTGCATTTTTAACTGTAGAAAGGCGATGAGCAATCAGAATTATGGTTGTATCTTTAAATGAATCTAAAAGGATTGATATTATCTTTTCTTCCGTTTCGTTGTCAAGCATAGATGTGGCTTCGTCAAAAATAAGAATGGGATTTTTTTTCAAGAGAGCTCTAGCTATAGAAATACGTTGTTTCTCACCTCCAGATAGTTTTATTCCATTTTCACCTACCACAGTTTCTAGCTTATTGGGCAGGGTATTGATAAATTCGTGTAGACCGGCTTGAACAAGTATATGCTGTAATTCTTCATCGGTTATTTCTTTGCCTAAAACGATATTATTGTAAATAGTATCGTTTAAAAGAAATATATTTTGACTGACAATACTGATTTGTCCTCGCAAGCAATCAATATCAAAATCTTTTATATCAATTCCATCTACAGTTATAGAACCACTTATACAATCCCATAATCTAAATAGCAGATGCATTAACGTTGTTTTTCCTGCACCACTTTGTCCAACAATCGCATAAATCTCTCCCTTTTTGAATTCCATAAAAACATCATGCAGAACAGGCTTTTTTTCCTCATAGTAAAAAGTCACATCTTCAAATTTGATATTACCTTGTATTGTTTTAGTCTGAGTACCATTTTTAACATCTATTTTAGTATTCAGCAAATTATTTAATCTATTCCATGCTATATTGCAAGTTGTTAGATCGTTATTAAACTGTACAAGCTGTAAAATCGGTGCTATAAATCTTTGAGAATATAAATTAAAGGTAACTAAGCCGCCATACGATAGACTACCGATAATAACCTTATATCCACCATACCCCAGCAGTACAGCAATAGTTACTGCATTTATGAAATTCAGAACAGAATGATTAAGTGCAATAGTATATCCACCTTTAATATTCGCTTTTGCATAATCCGTTTCTAATTTATTGTGTTTTTTTTGAAAAAACTCTTTTAAACCTCCTTCAGAGAAGGAAAATAAATTGCCAATCATTTCTTGAGCAGAGCTGTTCAATTTTCCGATTGCATTGCGGATTGAAATTGTTACTTGTTCTATTTTCTTGTTGTAAAATCTTTGGGCAAGATACAATATAATTTGAAATGCAATTAAAATTAAAAGCAAATCAAATTGCAATGTAATTAGAAAAAACGCTAATCCAATTACAGTAATCAGGTTTGACACAAAATTGAAAAGCGATGTGGTCAATATACTTGGAATTTCTTCTATGTCCCTATACATTGTGGTAAACAAATCTCCACTATTGTAGTTCGACATAAAGTTCCCTGATAATTTATTTATATGTTCAAAGCAGCGTGATCGTAACTTAATAACTAAGGTACGATTAAATTTACTTATGTTTCGCTGGTATAATATTTCGCAAATTGAGCCTATTGCAGTCGTTATAACAATAAGCATGGTATAAAAGATTAAACTGTCAAACCTTAGCTTTGTAATAGCAACATCAAAGACTTGCAATACAAAGAAAGGTGTGGATATTTTCATTATTCCGCTAATAATAACGAGAAAAAAATTTAAAAAGTATGTGGTTCTATATCCCTTTGTAAGAGGAAATAGCTCACGAATCAATTTTAGTCTTTTCATCTACTATCCCTCCAATCAATTTTCCAATACTATTTATCGAGCATAGCGAAGTATATTTAATATTGGAATGGTTTATAGTAATTCCGAACTGCTTTTCTAAGTCAATTATTAATTGCTTGATTTTATTAGTATGTATGAGTCCATTCTTAAATAAATTTGTATTCAAATCAACAACTATATTATCTCCCCATCCCATAATATCACTCAGAATTTGATGTACTGCTACTAAAACCGATTGATCACAAACTTGTTGGTGCCCTATTACATATGTATCTGTAAAAGCAACAATATCATTTTCCGTCCAGTCATTTCTTGTTGCGTTTTTTTCGAGTATTAGACCAGCACTTTCTAAATTGAGTATCATATTATAATCCGTTTCTAACTTGAGTAATAAACCAGAGATCACTGCACACGCTCTACTATTTCCACTAAACATAAAATAGTTATCGAGGGTCCAGGATGTAAAGGTCGGTGAAATGTCTGCTATACATTGGATGTCTTCTTTTGAATTATACCAATACTCTTCAGAGGAACTAAAGAAACTTCCACGTACACCAATTACTGACGGATATGCTGCTGGAAAACTTTGGCGATGTCCATTAGAAACCGATGCAACAATAATTTTTCCCTTTTTTTGTAGCGCATCGCAAATGAGTTTAAGATTTACGCTTCCTACTTCCTCAAGTAATGATAAGCTAAGATTTATAATATGATATTTTAAATCCATGCAGTGCTCTAGTGCTGCTTCAAGCACAGGATAAACCGTTTCTAAATTCTGATCTAATATTTTGATGATATAGAATTGAGTTTCTGGAAATATAGACTTAATAGTATATGCACATGCTGAACCGTGACCATTATCATCATCAAAACTATCATCACAGCATACATAGTTTTCCTCTACATAGAAATGTTTCCCACCAACTAAACAATCGCAAAAATCTAATTTATTTATCCCACTATCTATAAGTACAACAACTTTTTTATCCATATACTTGCATTCCCATCATTTTTTAAAAAAGAAGGCGGCAGTCTTACACCGCCGCCTTCTTTTTCTATATTAGCCGCCTCATTCGCATTTATTAATTATAGTATGACGACAAGTACAAGAAATTACCACTCAGAGATTACCACCAAGTCGTAGTTTTGGGAGTGTAGGCGGTATCATAGTAGACACAACCTTGTGTATTACCGTCGAGTTTTCCAACCCACACTTTTTTCTCCGTGCAATCATCAGCACAACCTTGACCACGAACTTTCAAGTTCAAGTTTGTGTTCTGAATTTTATTGATTTTCATCATAAAACACCACTCCTTTCAAAAATTGACTAAAAGGCAAGGTTTACCACCATGCTCCACGAGCAGTATACCCAATTGTATACCAGCAGCCAGCTTCCCAACCATCAGCTTCTTTTTTGCCAGCCCAGATCTTTTCCTCGCAGTTGTTTGTACAAGCTTGTCCCTGAACCTTCAATGGAAGAGTAGTTTCAATCTTTTTAACCTTCATGTAATTCACCATCCTTTGTTTTTTTGTTTCATGGAATAACGAGGCGACTACTATAAACGACTATAAATTTGCAATATTCCTTTGCAAATAATACTCAGAAAGTTTAACTTTCAAGTTTTCAATACTACAAACAATCGCTGATGGAGTATGAAGACTACCACACATTACTTTATTGATCATTCTACAACGAGTGGTATTACAGTAATTGTATCTCGAGCATCCTATACATTCAGTAATTTCAATTTTATCCCAACCAAGTATCTCCGTTACTTTTTCTTTATTTACCCCCTCCTTAATTGTGCCAACTACAAATTCCGGTATACCAACAGTAACAACACAGGGATATATTACACCATCGGTATCTATGCTAAATGTCGATGTACCTCCGTTACATGGAGAATTAGCCATTTTCGATAAAGCATCGTTAATAAGCCCTACATTGGTTATCTTGTCATAATCTTTGATATAATCAATAATTAACTTTCCCTGATCTAAAAGGATCTCCATGTCTTTTTCTGTCCAGTCATTACAGAAAGTATCAATAACAGGTACAATAGTTGTAAAACCTAAATCTAAAAGGTGCTTTACACTTTCATAGAGTGTCGATGCTGTTTGGGGGTTAATAGTCATTCGTGCCTTTACATCACTACGTTTCTCCAATAATTTTTTTGCTTTTTCTACGACTACAGCATAGGAACCTTTTTTATTAGCAAAAACCCTATTAGCATCATGGGCAGATTGAATACCATCAATACTGACTGATATTTCTGAATAGTGTTGGCTTAAAAAATCAATCATTAAATCAGTCAATAGAGTAGCATTTGTGGTAATTATGTATTGGACATTTTTGACTTTTTCATTCAGCCTTTTGATAAAGTATTGAATTTTATCAAACTCAATCAAAGGTTCTCCACCATGAGTCACAATAGATACTGTTTTATCTGAACAACTTCTTTGCTTCTCTACGATAAAATTCACAATACCGTCTAACACATCGTATGACGTTGAACGTACCATTTTATTACATTCATAGCAGTATGTACAATCCATATTACATTGATTGGTAAAAAATATGGTGTAATTCAATCAATCACCTTCTTATTTCCAAATATTTTTCAAAATCTCTTTCTTATAAGCACATCTTTCCTTGAATTCTTTTTCATCTATTTTATACATGGGATAAACACAAGACCAGCAAAAATAATTTATATTACAATTCTTGCAGGGTTCAAATTCACTTGGCTCAAACTTTTGCACGCAAGGACAAACGAAAAAGCCATCATTCGTATAGAAAAGTTTTCTCAAGTCATCAATTTCAGACATAGTACCAAGTCTAAATTCAGGTTCAACAAACAAATTACACGGGAAAATATCTCCATTGGCTTCTATAGTAATCTGATTATACCCGGCAGTGCAGCAGCAAGTGCGACACTCTGAATTTGTCTTTTTATCTTCCTGTCGTAAGAACTCCGTAGTAACCACATTATCCAAAATATCTTTATTCTCTTTTGCTCGACCTTCGTAAGATAATGCTCTCAGCATAGGAGTTGTATTTAACGATTCATTCAGCTCCATAAACTGTTTAGTATATCTCACATTGTTTGCACTTAAAACCATAGAAATACTAATCTTACTAAAGCCATGAGATTGAAGCAACTTTATGCTTGAAACAACCTTTTCAAATACCCCTTTGCCTCTTATAACAGCACATGACTCTTCATCTGCTCCATCAAGACTAATATCTATGCTATCAATTTGGCTAACGATTTCTTTAACGTTCTTAGGAGTGATCAAAGTGCCATTGGTCATGAGGGTGATTTTTCCATTATATATGCTCCGTAAATATCCCAATATTGTCAAAAAGTCTGATCTCAGCAAAGGCTCTCCGCCTGTTAGCGTAATGTTTTTGGGATTAGCAGCTACAATTTTATCGAGAAACGCACAAATTGTTTTTGTGTCAAAATGTTCTTTATCACTTTGACCAAATGCAGCATTGACCATACAATGAATACACTTCAAATTACATCTATGTGTAATTGCAAAACTAATATTTTCAATAATTTTTTCATCATCATTATATAGACAGTTCATTGAGTCTAATAATTTAATGAGCTGCTTCATATATTCTCGATCCTCGTCATCAGCAAGACTTTCAGACAAGGCACTCCACGACAATCCTTCCTTATTACACAATTCCAAAATATCGTAACACTGTTTTGGAACTTTAATCCACTGACCATTGAGCCGATTGAATATAATAGCTTGATCCTCATTAAACATAAACTTAGCCATGTTCGAAAATCGAATTCTCTTTGTATCCTCCACTTTAATTGCCCCCATATTAAAATTAATCTTTCGAATTGTACGAATTGCACATTCCATGTTGTTACATTTACACAACTAATAGGCGCAAGCAGACATTGGGATTTGTTGTTGTGTACTATATTTCTTATATAGTATACCACTTTATTGTTAGGATTGCAACAATGTATTTGATTTCCACATTTAGAATTTGACACAGGAAAGTTATGCAATACCAACAAAACTGTACCTATCAAGTAACTTTACAGCCATCATCAAAGATGATGTTCGAAGGGGATTGGGGATGTTGCCCCAACAAGCAATTTTTGAAAATTGAGCCAAAGGCGAAATTGAAAAAATGGGTGAACCTGTACAGGTTTACACTGCTTGCCAAAGAGTGTACACCTTGATAGGAATGTTGCACAAAAGTTATATTCGATTTTGTGTGTAAAAATACAAAATGACTATTTTGGTGGTGACAAACAAGAGAATTTGTGCTATACTAATCATAATATATTGATCATAAACAGAGAGTGTTTATTTTGAGAGTGTGGTGATATAGTTGCGAAGTATGAGTATGAAACGTAAGGTAACTATCGGGATGATAGCGTTACTTACTAATATGATATTGTACACCGGCTGTAGTAATTCTAACGTATCGTTATCAAATTCTTCACCGACTTTACCTGAAGTAAATGAAACATCCATTGCAGCGGCTATTGAACAAAGCGCCATGGAGGATGGTGGATATAGATTTGCAAATGCTGAATTTGAATCACAATTTAGTGTTTATGCCACATATTATATAAGGATGGCAAAAGAATATGCTGGTTGGTCGCAGTCCCCAATATCTCCAGAAACCAAAAGTGAAATTGAAGAAAAGTTTTTAAATGCTTCTGACATGGATTTAACGGATATTTTTTGCGCTATTTCTTTACTGGGAAGTAATGAAAACTTGCCTGCAAAAACAAAAGAAAATATTTCATCTTACTTAGATTCACTCTATGATAAAGATTTAAAGTGTTATACACTGTTTTATAATGGCGAAGGTAATGAGTATATATTTAATATATATGCGAACTACCTAGTGGACTTTATTTCCAGCTCATTGAATATAGAAATGAAGCCTATTGATGATTGGCTTGAAAAAGCAATTGAAGAGGTTTTTGTATCAGATGAGATAATTGCAGATAACTCCAGTGCGTACTCTATGTTTTTTGAATTGGCAAAGAATCACAACATAGAAGTTCCGGAAACATCGATAACTGCTATCATCCAAATGTTTGAAAATACTTTAGACAATATGGATGAACTGGACAATCAAAATATATATGTGCCTGTATTCTTAATGGATTATTTGGACTTTTCGAGATTTGCGGGCTATGATAGTTCAAAAAATCACGACAAAGTTATACGTGTTTTATGTGACGAAAATGGCGTAAAGAAAGATGCATTTGTTGAATATGATGCGTATGGTTTGTACGCAACTATACGTGCTTTAAAACTTGCAAACTACAATTTTGAAAGTTGTGTTCATTTTAGAGAGGTGTTTAATGAGTTCGATTCTTTTCTGTTAAGTGAAGATTCGTATATGTCTCCTGGATATGTGGAATCAAATTTTGTGGACACTTATTATGTGGATGCTTTAATTCATGATTTGGGTATAGATTCAAGTAATACTATTAGTCAATATTGTATAGAAAATAAACCCGCAATTCTTGAGAGCGATGTATTAAATATATACTATTTTCTTGAATTGTTGCAAAGGAATGATTTGTTAGAGCTTGTGGACGCTGAGCGTGATGAGATTATACAGAAGCTATCTTCAAGCATTCAAGTCCTAGCTAGTGACCCATCATCCATAAATGCGAACTTACCTAAAATTAATGGTTGTATCAAAGGATTAAAAATTTTAAACGAGAATCCACAATTCTCTGAAGAATACTATGATGCTATAGTAAAAAATTTTTCTGTGAGTTCTGATCAACAACAAAAGGCATATGATTTAGCCGGATTGATTGAGTTCATTTGTTTAGTATCTCCAGATAACATAGACGATTCCAAAGAATATTGCCATCAATTAGAAACAACAATAATTCAATTGTCATCTGAAGATGTAAGTAATAAAATAATGTTGCAAAAAATGGCATTAAATGTTTTTGAATTAAGCAACTATGTTGTCACATCAGAATTTAATCAAATAGTAGTAAACACTTTGAGTCAATCGCAAGATGAAAGCGGTCTATTTAAAGGAGGAGATTCCAATGATGATCTTGTAAGTTTTCGTAGTACCTATGATGCAGTTGTTTTGTGTGAAAGTATTAACTAAAATGTAAGGAGGTAACGTGTATGAAGAAAATGTTAAAAAGTGCATTGGCGTTAGCTATGGGAGCAGTTATGCTCATGCCGGTTACTGCTTTTGCAGCAGAAGATGAACCTACCCTCATTTCTACTCAGGAAGTGGCTTTGAGTCCTTCTGGTGCAAATACCAGAAGTGCTGAAACCAAGGAATTCACCTTGAGCACTTATGAAGATAACGGTAGGACGGTGTATTCTTTTGATGTGGAAGACGAAGAATATCGTCAGGCCGCTATGGAATATATCAACGAACTTACTGGTGATCCGGGGCCTACTCCTCAGACAAGAGGTATTTTGCAGCCTGGAGAGTCTGAGTATCATAACGATACACAGTATGATGGCGATGCGATGTCTTACGCATGGAAAAGAAATACTGCCGGTCAAACAGATAATAATTTTGAGGGCGGACAGTCATCGCTTTGGTCTGGAAGCGGAAATTGTGACTACATCGTATTGAATCAGGGCATTTCTGTAAGTGGAATTGCAGTTTCTATTTCTTGGCCGCCGTCTGTTTCTGGTAGTGGTAGCAGTGCTTCTTGGCAATCTCAGCCGGTATATGACAATGTTGCTGGAGCAAGTTTTAATGGACTCGTAGTTGGTGGCACAGCTTTTTCTTGTACGTTTAGCGAAAATGGCGATGTGTATGTAGGAAGCCGAATCTATCGTCCGACAACCACCATTAAGTTCAGTTATTTCTCCTAATCAGTGGAGGCACAAAATGAAATACAGTAACTTAGGGATAGGATTACTACTCTTTGCAATACTATTAGAAATGTGTTCTAGTGGTCTATCGGCATTATCCTTATGCTTAGGAGTAGTGGGTTTGGTCATACTGGTTGTATCGTCACTAAAACCAAAAGATAAGTACTAATTATTTGTACGATCAAAAGGGGTTATCGGCATTCGCTTGATAACCCCTTTCATTTGCTTTAAGAAACCTTATTTCAATATAGAATACAGCAAGTTCCAACTCTTTTGCTATTCGTATTCAAAATGGTTTGCATCATCATAATCTCCAAGATCATCTTTCAGGAACTTCGTCTTTCGAATGTACATAGGACTGACTAGTTCTCCTTTTTCGTGCAGAAGGCTGAATTTATAGTCCAGTAATGCTGCGGGAACATAAAGCTGTTTAGCGGTTTCAAAGAAAGAATATTTGGATAAGCATTCCAACACTTCTTTGTCTTCTAAAAGAAGTTCAGCTGCAAAGAAATTTGCTTCATCCTCATCTTGTGAGCGACCATCTAATACTTCCATTTCCTGAAAGCCTTTCATCATTGCAATTTTTGTATGAAGCACTGCGTGTCCCAATTCGTGAGCAATCAATATACGTTCTAACACGTCATTTACATTACTGTCAATGACGATATTTTTTTGTCTGGATTGATAGAAGAAGAACCCTTTCAGCTTTTTCTCCAAATTATAAAAATGAATTTTAATTTCCAGGCATTTACAAAGCTCATAGGGATCTCTAGTATCATATTTTTTTACGAGCTTTCCTACGGTTTCGATAATATGTGCTGCCGTTCTCATTTGCTTCACCTCCAAACTGAACACAGAAAAATACAGATAAGAAATCGTCAGATTTCACTTTGCGCAAGCTTCTTATGTTTTCTGTACTTTTTTGGGGTGAACTTTTCTTTGGCATTCTTTTTAGAGTCCATATAAACTGCCATTAATGCCTGAAAGAATACATCCTTAGCGTCCTCATCTAAATCACCACCAGCAAAGAGCGAACTCACACGTCCCAAAACTTCCTGTGCTTCTTTTGCACCTTTAGCACCAAACTGCTCTCGTGCTTCAGCCAAAAACATATCTTCATCTATATGACTTTGTGTATTGGTTTCCTGATCGTCTAATAAATAAGCTACAGAAACATGGAGAGCTTCAGCTAATTTTCTGATATTACCTTTGCGAGGTATGGTTCCCAACTGTTCGTAAGTGTAGAGGGAGCGTTCAGAGATACCGGTAAGCTGGGCAAGCTCGGTTTGAGATAGGTTCATAGCCAAACGAGCTTCTTTAATTTTTTCTCCAAATGTCA
>OICN01000028.1_pt1 | contig 68758 bp, 47 predicted proteins | sample 1581301 | NCBI WGS metagenome assembly OICN01 (sample SAMEA3882557, study PRJEB24775) | human gut metagenome | biome: human-associated habitat; feature: intestine environment; material: feces | place: Netherlands | collected 2009/2010
TTCCAGAAGACGGTTGATTATTGTAAGTCAAAGGATCTGGTTGTGATCGCAGATATTAAAAGAGGCGATATCGGATCAACATCTGCAGCATATGCAGTCGGACATCTTGGCAAGGTGCAGGTAGGAAGCAAGGAGTATGCCGGATTTGATGAGGATTTCGTGACAGTCAATCCATATCTTGGAACCGATGGTGTGAAGCCATTTGTGGATGTATGCAAGCAGTACAATAAGGGTATCTTCGTACTTGTGAAGACATCCAATCCATCTTCCGGCGAGTTTCAGGATCAGCTTATTAATGGCCGTCCATTGTATGAACTTGTCGCTGAGAAGGTCGTTGAGTGGGGTGAAGCCTGCATGGGCGATACATACAGCAACGTCGGCTGTGTGGTTGGTGCTACATACCCTGAAATGGGAAAGGTACTTCGTAAACTGATGCCGAAGACATACATCCTTGTACCGGGCTACGGTGCACAGGGCGGTAAGGCAGCAGATCTCGTACATTACTTCAATCCGGATGGACTTGGCGCGATCGTCAACTCTTCCCGTGGCATCATCGCTGCTTACAAGCAGGACAAATACGCATCCTTCGGTGAGACCGGATATGCGGAGGCGAGCCGGCAGGCAGTCAAGGACATGATCGCCGACATCAACGGCGCCAGAGGAGGACGCAAATAAACCGAAGGTTTATATCTAGGATGCGTCCGACGAAATACCACAGAGCGAAAGCGATGTGGTGATACCCGTACGCAAGCCACTAATAAATACAAGATAGCAGATTTATCGATGCATTTTGAAAAGGTTACTATGAAATAGTTATAATTGCGTAATATGTGCAACGGATTACCGAGAAGTAGGATGTTTCGCAATAAAACAATTAAGAGGAGTCGAAAATGGGAAAGATAAAGATGGAGGCGAAGATCATCCGTCAGGACGAGATTGCCACAGACATATATTCAATGGTGATAGATGCACCGGAGATTGCCAGCCAGGCAGTACCGGGACAGTTTATCGACGTGTATTCTGCAGATGGAAGCAAGCTGCTTCCACGTCCGATCAGTTTGTGTGAGATTGACCGTGCAGCAGGTACACTCCGGATCGTATATCGTATTGCAGGAAAGGGCACAAAGGAATTCTCGATGCTCATTTCCGATCATACAATCACGATACTCGGACCACTCGGAAACGGATTTACGAAGAAGGATAAGAAGGCAATCCTGATCGGCGGCGGAATCGGTATTCCACCGATGCTGCAGCTTGCGAAGGAGCTTACCTGCGAGAAGTCGATCGTGCTTGGATTCCGTGATGAGGAATTCTTATCAGAGGAATTTGAACCATATGGAACCGTATACAAATCCAGCGACAACGGCGCAATCGGTGTCAAAGGAACGGTTATGGATGCAATTCGCGAGTACGGCATCGAGGGCACAGAGATTTATGCCTGCGGACCAACACCGATGCTTCGTGCGATTCAGAGCTATGCACTGGAACATGGCATCGAAGCACAGTTATCCTTAGAAGAGCGTATGGCATGCGGTGTGGGTGCCTGCCTTGCCTGTGTATGCAAGTCGAAGGAGATTGACGACCATTCACAGGTGAAGAATAAGCGTGTATGCAAGGATGGCCCTGTATTTTATGCTGAGGAGGTGGAGCTGTAATGAATACAAAGGTAAGTATTGCAGGTGTGGAGCTTAAGAATCCAATCACCGTTGCATCCGGTACATTTGGCTCTGGTATGGAATACGATGAGTTCGTAGATTTGAATCTCCTTGGAGCCGTGACGACAAAGGGCGTGGCGAATGTTCCGTGGCCGGGCAACCCGACACCACGTGTGGCAGAGACCTATGGCGGTATGATGAATGCAATCGGATTGCAGAATCCGGGAATTGATACATTTGTGAAGCGGGATATCCCATTCTTAAAGGAGAAGGATACGAAGATTATCGTCAATGTGTGTGGCAAGAGTACCGAAGATTATCTGGACGTTGTGGAACGGCTTGGTGATGAGCCGGTTGACCTTCTGGAGATTAATGTATCGTGCCCGAACGTGAAAGAGGGTGGTATCGCATTTGGACAGGATCCAAAAGCACTGTATGATATCACGAAGGCAATCAAGGCGAAGGCGAAGCAGCCAATCATCATGAAGCTTTCTCCGAATGTCACAGATATTACGGAGATGGCGAAGGCAGCCGAGGCAGCCGGAAGTGATGCACTTTCCCTGATTAACACCTTGACCGGAATGAAGATTGATATAAAGCGCCGTGCATTTGCAGTTGCAAACAAGACGGCTGGTGTATCCGGCCCGGCGATCCATCCGATTGCAGTGCGTATGGTATATCAGGTGGCAAATGCCGTGAAACTGCCAATCATCGGTATGGGAGGCGTGATGAATACAGAGGATGCATTGGAGATGATCATGGCTGGTGCAACCGCAGTTGCAGTTGGAACGGCGAATTTCCACAATCCATATGCAACCGTTGAGATTATAAAAGGAATTGAGGAATATATGCAGGCAAACGGGGTAGATGATATCAACACCCTGATTGGCTGTGTAAAATAAATGATTATGGGTTTGTTCAAGAAACGAAGATATTATTTTACAGATTCATCGTTTGCGAGCGATACGATTATCGCTGACTGCATGGGTGGAATCGCGCTGATTATCGAAGTTGTCAGTGTGATTGTGTCCATCGCGACGGCGGGGCATGTGCCGGAGGTATTCGGGTTATTGTATATCATCGCCATGCTGCTGTCGATCGTTGGAGAGATCTTTGCACGCATGGGTTTACAGTCCCAGAAGGGCGGCGTGCGTGGCAAGCGGATCTCCATCTGGCTGAACATCGTATCCTTTGTGGTTCCGGTCATAATCATTTTATTAGGCAGATTTTAAAGTCTTCGGACGAGGTAGGAGGAAACTATGAACGACGCAGATTTGCAGGAGCGTATGCAGCTTGCGATAGAACGAATCAGTGAAATAAAGGAAGAGGATCAGACAATCTGGGATACACTTGCGAAGATGGATGCAGGTGCGAAGAATCTCAAAACATATTTTGATAGTGTGGCAGAGTTTATTCTGTATGTGTATGACGTGTACGAGATTGTGTCACAGCCGGGAAAGATCGACCTTCCACTTTCGAAATTACAGGAGATCAATCACAATTTATATGCAGACATTTTGCCGGAGCATTATGACGCAAGCTTTGCAAACCCGGATTATGCCGTGGAAAAACTTGGTGAATATGGCAAATATTTATGCATGTTATACGCAGAGATCCGTGCTATGATTGCGTACGCGTATGAAGATGAGATGCAGGCGATGATTTCCCTGATGGAGCTTTTCTTAGAGGTGTATGGAATCTTTACTGCATCCGAAGGAGAGAAGCTTCCAGACGAGAAGGAGATCAAGGAAGCTATCTATTACTATATGTATGATTATGCGGATGTGCTTGTTGCAAGAAGAATCCGGGAGACGGTTACATGCGTGAATCCTTTTGCGTATGATATCATCATGCAGAGTGACCTTATGACACCGGATTATCTGTATGCGTACGGCGAATATATCGGTGAAAATGAGCTTCGGATGGCGCAGTATCTGGCGAAGCTTCCGGAGGAGAAGATCGAAAGACTGGCACGCACGTATGTGCAGGGCTTTATCAAGGGCTTTGAGACGATGCGGATCGATATCAGCCCGAAGAAGTCTGTGAATATCCGCTATGCAATCGGACAGGAGCGCATGGTGAAAGCGGCAATCCAGATGTTTGAGAAAGAAGGTCTGGCATCAATACTGTTCCGGTATCCAGTCAGCCGTATGAACCGGAAGGCAACGATCCGTACCGGATATGCTGCGACACCGGCGAACAAGCAGTATGAGTATGACCATGCGGGCGATGATGCAGTGTTCTTCGACCGCGCGTTTATGGAGCGGAAGCTCGAAGTTATGGAGCAGACCTATGAGCAGGAGAAAGAAGCTGCGCTTGTCTATGCAGGTCCGGCGGTCATTGAGGTGTTCGGCGAAGATCCGTTCAGCCCGCAGACGAAGCCGACAGTCTGGAAATTATCCGACAAGCAGCAGAAGATGTCTGTGGAATATGCGTCGAAGGCGGCGGAGATCACAAATCATTACATTCCACATGACCAGTACAGCTTCACGATTATCGCATATCCAATCCCGGAGATCGGTGAGAATTTCGAGGAGATCTTCGATGCAGTTGTGGAAGTGAATACGCTCGATAATGAGAAATACAAATCCATCCAGCAGACGATGATTGATTGTCTCGATGATGCAGAATATGTACAGGTACTTGGCAAGGGTGGCAACCAGACGGACATGAAGGTGATGCTGCACAAGATCGACCGCAAGACACAGACGAACTTCGAGAATTGTCTGGCAGATGTGAATATCCCGCTTGGTGAAGTATTTACTTCCCCGGTACTCAACGGTACGAAGGGAACGCTGCATGTGAGCCAGGTGTATTTGAACGAACTCAAATACACAGACTTGAAGCTTACCTTCGAGGATGGAAAGGTTGCCGATTATACCTGTAAGAACTTCGAGGATGAGGCAGAGAACAAGCGGTTTATCAAGGAGAATCTGCTATTCCACCATGAGACACTTCCAATCGGTGAATTCGCGATCGGTACGAACACGACGGCATATGCGATGGCAAGAAAATATGACATCTTATACAAGCTCCCGATTCTGATTGTAGAAAAGATGGGACCGCATTTTGCAGTCGGTGATACATGTTACAGCTACAGCGAGGACAGCCGCCTGTACAACCCCGATGGCAGAGAGATCGTAGCGAAGGAAAATGAGTGCTCCGCACTGCGCAATTCAGAGGACAAGGAGGCGCGGGCAGGTGCATATTTTAACTGCCATACCGATATCACGATCCCATATGAGGAGATTGGTGGAATCTATGCCGTGAAGCCGGATGGCACAAAGACGGCAATCATTGAGGATGGAAGATTTGTGCTTCCGGGTACAGAAGCACTGAATGAAGCACTGAAGTAAGCGTGCTAAGAGAAAGATTTCTGCGGAAGCCGGTTGCTGACTTCTGATAGAATATAAAAATTATAAAATGGAAGACACAGGAAGGAAGAAAAAATGGGTACGAAAAAGATCGGTGATCTGATTACAGATAACATGGGGGTATACGAAGGAAAAACAAAGCTTTCGTTCGGAAAGCTGGTATTGCTCGGTATGCTGGCAGGTGCTTTCATTGCGATTGGTGCATCGAGCAGCAGCGCGGCAGTTTACGGAATCAGCAATACAGGACTTGCGAAGTCATTAGCAGGTGCGATATTCCCGGTGGGATTGATGTTTGTTGTGCTGATTGGCGCAGAGCTTTTCACAGGTGACTGCCTGATGTCATTTGCTGTATTTGACAAGCGGATCAGGCTTCTCGATATGATTCGTGTATTGGTAGTTGTATTTATCACGAATCTGATCGGTGCGTGTATCGTAGTTGTTCTGGTAAACCGTTGTGGACAGCTTGATTATGGGAATGGCGCACTTGCAGCAGCGACGATCAAGACGGCTTATAATAAGATGAATTTAAGTTTCATGAAGGCATTTACATCTGGAATCATGTGTAACATCCTTGTATGTCTGGCAGTGCTTCTGGCAGGTGTATGTCAGGATGCGATTGGAAAGATCTTCGCATGTTTCTTCCCAATTTGGGCGTTTGTTATTGCAGGCTATGAGCACTGCGTGGCAAATATGTATTACATTCCTGCCGGACTTCTTGCAAAGCACGGTGAGGCATACTACAATGCGGCAATCATGGCAGGCATGACACCGGATCAGCTTGATTCGATGACAGTTGGTAAGTTCTTCCTGAACAACCTCCTTCCGGTAACACTTGGAAATATCGTGGGTGGAGTCGTATTTGTAGCGTTACCACTGTACCTGATTTACAGAAATAAAAACAAGGCAGAAGCATAGAACTTTTGCAGAAAGGACGTGAAATATGGCAAAACGTGTAATATGGATCGTACTTGACAGTGCAGGAATCGGAGAGGAACCGGATGCAGATAAGTTCGGCGATGTTGGCTCCGATACATTTGGACATATTTTAGAGACATATCCAGATGCAAAATTTGACAATCTGACGAAGCTTGGACTTCGTGCGATTGAGAACACATCGTTTTACGATGCAGCAACAAAGCAGGATGTGATCGGCGTGTATGGAAAGGCACAGGAGTTATCCAACGGCAAGGATACAACAACCGGACACTGGGAGATGATTGGGATTCATACAAAACATGCATTCCCGACGTATCCAAATGGATTTCCACAGGAGATTATCGATGCATTTATCGAGCAGACCGGTTGTGGAGCCATCTACGGAAACAAGGTCGCATCCGGCATTCCGATCATTGCAGAATATGGCGAGGAACACATGAAGACAGGCTATCCGATCGTCTATACGTCGGCAGATTCGGTATTCCAGATCGCAGCGTCCGAGGAGAAGGTCGGACTTCCAAGATTGTATGAGATGTGTGAGATTGCAAGAAAGATTCTGGTTGGTGAGCATGGCGTCGGACGTGTGATCGCAAGACCATTTGTACGAAAAGGCGACGGGTTCGAGCGGACGAGCAACCGGCGTGACTATGCGTTAGAACCATCGGAACACAATGCGCTGGTGCATCTGGCAGATGCGGGTGTGCGGGTATGCGGAGTCGGTAAGATCAGTGATATCTTCCACGGCAGTGGTATCTGCGATTCCGTGCATACGACCGGAAATACCGATGGCATGCAGAAGACGCTTGACTATATGCAGACAGAACCGGCGGGACTGATCTTCACGAATCTGGTTGATTTTGATATGAAATACGGACATCGAAGAGATACGCTTGGCTATAAGAATGCGCTCGAAGAATTCGATGCATGGCTGCCGAAACTGTATGCGCAGATGACGGACGAGGATATTTTGATCGTGGATGCGGATCACGGCTGTGATCCAACCTTTAAGGGAACCGATCACACACGGGAATATATTCCGATTCTGATGTATGGAAAGGGATTGAAGCAGGGAACGGATCTTGGCACAAGACCGACTTTTGCGGATATTGGAAAGACCGTGGAGGAGTACCTGCTTGGAAGCTGTGTGGATGATGAAAAGGCAATTGGGAAGAGTTTCCTGCAGGATATTATGTAGCATGATATGACAATCGCTAGGATGTATTTACGACACAGGGGGTGACGTAAGATGTATCGAATGTACGATATGATCATGAAGAAGCGGAACGGCGCAGAGCATACTGCAGATGAGATCCGTTTTATCGTGGAAGGGTTTACGAAGGGAGAAATCCCTGATTATCAGATGAGTGCGTGGCTGATGTGTGTCTACTACAAAGGCATGACGCACGATGAGACCTGCGCACTGACACATGCGATGGCGGAAAGCGGCGACCAGCTCAGTCTTGCAGCCATCCACGGTGTGAAGGTCGATAAGCACAGTACCGGAGGTGTCGGGGATAAGACGACATTTATCGTGGCGCCGATCCTCGCAAGTCTGGGGGTACCAGTTGCGAAGATGAGCGGCAGAGGACTTGGACACACGGGCGGTACGATTGATAAGTTAGAGGCGATTCCGGGTTTCTGTGTGAGTATCCCAGAGACAGAATTTATTGAACACGTCAATTCGATGAAGTTGGCGCTTGTCGGACAGACCGGAGATCTGGCACCGGCAGATAAGAAGATCTATGCGCTGCGCGATGTGACGGCGACAGTCGACAGTCTGCCGCTCATTGCATCTTCGATTATGAGCAAGAAGCTTGCGGCAGGTGCGGATGCAATCGTGCTGGATGTGAAATGTGGCAGCGGCGCATTTATGAAGAACGAAACAGATGCAAAGGCGTTGGCACAGATCATGGTTGATATCGGCAAATCTGCTGGCAGAACGTGTTATGGTGTGATTACGGATATGAACGAACCGCTCGGCTGCAAGGTTGGCAATGCGCTCGAAGTGATCGAGGCGGTGCAGGTGCTTTCAATGAAGGATGTGAAGCCATATCTCACATATGACACAAGCGGGGATACAGACGTGCAGAGCCGGTGTGATGCCTATAGTGCAATCGAAAATATAGCGCAACAGGGATATGGTGCGGACCGCACAGACAAGGCAGATTGTGCGGGTATGGAAAATTGTGCGGGCTACGACAGGCATGGCATCCACCGGCTGCTTACTGTATCGCTCACATTGGCGGCATATATGTATATGGCAGCGGGAAAATCCGATGATTTTGAAGCTGCGAAGGCACAGTGTGAAAAAGCAATCGAGAGCGGTGCGGCACTTGCCAAGTTCAAAGAGTTTGTGGAAGCACAGGGTGGCGATGGCACATACATCGACGATGTGAACAAATTCCGGCTCGCGGCAAACTGTGTTCCGATCGTCTGTGAAGAGGATGGATATCTGGCAGCCTGCAACACAAGCGAGGTTGGCATGGTGAACCTCATCTTAGGCGGCGGACGTGCGACGAAGGACAGCACGATCAATTTAGGTGTCGGGCTCGATATCCGAAAGCATCTGGGCGATGTGGTGCGAAAAGGAGACGTGCTTGCCTATATGTATATCGATGATATGGGTGTATTCGAAGAAGCAAAGAAACGGCTGCTTGGGGCATATACGGTTGAGCAGAGACAAATAAAACCAGAGAAACTTGTGAAAGATATAGTGGTGTAGGGAAAATTACAAATGGAGGGGCGAATGAAAAAACGTAGAGGGAAGAGACTTGTTGCATATATCATTGCATTTGCAATGATATTCAGTATGGGTATGACGGAACTGTCGCCAATCGCAGAGGCGGCACAGTACACAATACTGGAGACGGATGTAAGTGCGCCATCGACAGGATGTACGATGTTCGGGGTGTATGGAACGTATTATGTAGATGCACAAAATGCATTGAACCGGATTAATGAAATAAGAAAAGAAGCATGCGAGGCAGGAAATGTACCAGATCCGAGAAATTCAAACCGGATGCTTACGGCATCCGATTATGTACCAATCAAATGGTCGACCGATCTGGAGCGGATTGCGAGAATCCGTGCAGTGGAAGGTGGATTGTGTTTCGGATTTGTGGGAAGTGGACATAACCGTCTGAATGGGAAAGGCTTGAGTACTGTAAAATACAATGGTGTATCAACATATGCCGAAGTGTTAGCGTATAATTGGAATAAGGGAAATCTGGTATCGGGGATTAACCAGTGGTATGACGAGAAATCTGACTGGGTAAAGCAGACATCAGATGCCGTAACCGGTCACTATACAAGCATGATTGATCCAAGGAATACCTATGTTGGACTGGGGGATTTTTATACAACTGCCTCTGGTTATCCGAATACGTTAGCGGGTGAGTTTAACAGCACTTCCGAGAGCTTAAGCCAGTCTGCCTTATCAGGACATACAGATATTATGCAGAAAGTCGAAGTAAAAGACGCATATATCAACAAGTATTATCTTAAGGGAGAAGCAACACAGTATTTAGGAGAAACGCAGAAACTCACACCGATGGTTCATCTGGTAAATGGATCAAAGACTCTTGATCTCTGGGTGATTGATACTGTTACATACACATCCTCTGATACAACAGTAGCAAGCGTGACAGCGGATGGCGTAGTTACTGCAAAGAAAGCCGGAACTACAACGATTACTTGCAAAAAAGGAAGTACCGTACTTTGTACATTTAGTCTTACTGTGAGCTGTAATCATAATAAAGTATTGCAGTCAACAGTTCAACCAACGTGTCAGACAACCGGAGAGAACATATACAAGTGTTCAAAATGCGGGATGACCATAAAAGAAACAATAGAAAAAGCACCACATTCCTACGTCTATGGTACGGCTGACAGTACAGGCAAGGCAACCGGTGTCTGCTCTTTCTGTAACGCAACGATTACGATTGTTCCTCCGACATCAATGTTGTTATGTTGGAGAAATAGTGAATCGTCGGATAGTTATTATCATCTAAGTGTACCAACTGAAAATTCAGTAGGTTCAAATATTTTGTGTTATGTAAAAGATGTGAATGGAGATAGCGGTTATCGAGATGTTATGTTTGAAAGCTCAGATGACAGTATTGTAGAGGCTCCCAAAAAGAGTATTGTACAACCGAACGATGCTGTTTTGAAAGTGAAAAAAGCAGGAATTGTTACGATTTCTGTATACCCAAAATACAACCCTTCTATAAAAAGATCCTACACAATTCGAGTAGGAGCAACTGGATCGGTAGATATCAGTAATGCGGTAGTGACACTGGCGAAGACGTCTATATCATGTGGAACAAGTACATCTGCGGTTGCTCCAACAGTAACTTATAATGGCATTAAGCTGACAAGCGGAACAGATTATACCGTGAGTCATTCGACGAGTGGAACAACAGGTACATGCAAGATTACGGGTAAAGGCATCTTTTCAAAATCAGTTGAGAAAACATACACCATTACACATACATATGTGAATGATCCGACAGTAACAGGAGCATTAAAAAGCAATGCAACGTGTACGAAGAAAGCAACATATTACAAGAGCTGTTCCAACTGTAAAAAGCTAAGTACAGAGACTTTTGAATCTGGCAGTCTGGCAGCACATTCTTATACGGTACAGCATGTAGATACAGCGCATTTCGCGAGTGCAGCAACCTGTGAAAAGCCGGCAGCGTATTATTATAGCTGTGCGGGATGTGGACAGAAGGGAACGACAACATTTTATAGCGGAGACAAACTGAACCATCAGTATACACAGAAAGTTCAGACGGAAGCTGCGTTAAAGGAACCGGCAAATTGCGTATCGCCGGCAATTTATTATTATAGTTGTGCGAGATGCGGAGCAGTAGATAAGTCTGCAAATGCAAAAACGTATACATATGGTACGGCAGGGGATCATTCTTATACTAAAAAGATAATATCCGATACATATCTTGCAAGTGCAGCGAATTGTTCATCATCAGCCAGATATTACTATGCATGCAGTGGATGTAATAAGAAGGGAGATGTGCAATATTCGTATGGAAAAGCATTGGGGCATGCGTATTCTGTAAAGCATATATCTGATGCTTACATGGCAAGTGCAGCAACATGTACGTCACCGGCAACATATTATTACGAGTGCAGTCGGTGCGGAAAAACAGGTACAGATGTGTTTACGTATGGTGATAAATTGCCGCATCAATTTACGGCGAAGATAGTAAGCAATACAACGAAAAAGTCGGATGCAACCTATGATTCGCCAGCTGTGTACTATTATAGCTGTTCACAGTGTGGCGCGGTAAGTGGAAGCAGTACATTTACATATGGAACTACGGTACCAAGACCAACGGTAATTCCACAAGTAGATGTCAGCTACAAGACGCATATCCAGACATATGGTGATTCCCAACCGGCAATGTCAAATGGCTGGATGGCAGGTACAAGTGGTGAAGCAAAACGATTGGAAAATATCTGGGTACGTGTATCCGGAAATGCAAATCTTGGTGTACAGTACACTACACATTGCCAGACGTATGGCTGGCTGCCGTGGTCTGCAAATGGCGAGAAAAACGGAACGAGCGGTGAGGCAAAACGTTTAGAAGCGATCAAAATCCGTCTGACCGGAGCAGATAAAGATAACTATGATATTTATTACCGTGTACATGCACAGTCATTCGGCTGGCTTGCATGGGCAAAAAATGGGGAACCATCAGGAACAGCAGGGTATGGAAAGCGGTTGGAAGGAATTCAGATTGTCGTAGTGAAGAAAGGAGAACCGGCGCCAGGACAATCGTATGCGAATGTGAATCCGTCATCTGTGAATACCCGTGCTTATGTTGCTTTGCAGAATGGTTCGATTCAGATTCCGGGGGATGCGTATAACGCCAATATAATGTATAAGACCCATGTACAATCCTTTGGCTGGCAGACATGGAAAACCAACGGACAGATGTCCGGAACCAGCGGCAAGGCAAAGCGGTTGGAAGGAATCAATATCAAGTTGTCGAACGCATCATATTCAGGTGGTGTAAGGTACACAACGCATGTACAATCTTATGGATGGCAGGGAAATGAAAATGATCCGAATACATGGAAAAAAGATGGAGAAATGTCCGGTACAAGCGGACAGGCAAAACGATTAGAAGCAATCCGGATTTCGCTCTATGGAGAGATGGCAGAACACTATGATATTTATTACCGCGTACATGCACAGTCGTTTGGCTGGCTGTCGTGGGCAAAAAACGGAGAAGCATCCGGAACTGCCGGACTGGCAAAAAGACTGGAAGGTATACAAATCATATTGGTTCCAAAGGGATCTCCGGAACCCGGAAGAACATACGATAACATAACAGCAACAAATACTGTTTCCTTTATCAGGAGATAGTGATACAATACAATATATTTAACATCAAGGAGGCAGAACAAATGAGAGTAGCAGTGATTATGGGATCCACAAGTGATCTTCCAAAGGTAGAGCCAGCAATTAAGATTCTGAAGGACTATGGCGTACAGGTTGATGTGCGTTGCCTGTCAGCACACCGTGCACATGCAGGACTTTCCGCATTTATCGAGGAGGCAAACGGAAACGGCACAGAAGTGTTTATTACAGCCGCAGGTATGGCAGCCGCACTTCCGGGCGTTGTTGCAAGCCAGACGGTTCTTCCGGTTATCGGTGTTCCAATCTCAGGTTCCGTACTCGATGGACAGGACGCACTTTACTCTATCGTGCAGATGCCATCCGGAATTCCGGTTGCAACCGTAGCAATCAATGGTGCAAAGAATGCCGCATATCTCGCATTGCAGATCATCGGTGTACAGCATAAGGAAGTGCAGGAAAAGCTCCTTGCAGAGAGAAAGCAGATGGAAGAAAGCGCCATGAAGGCAAACGAAGAAGTGATTGCAAAATACAACTAAGACAAGTTGCAGAGACAACACCAATTTTTAACAAAATTCCATTTTACTTTACTATCTTTATCAAGTATAATAAAAGCAACGTGGATTTCACGGTATGAAGATGAGAATTATAGGAGGGTTTTATTACAATGGGAATTTTACAGAGATTTAAAGACATTATGGCTTCAAATATCAATGCACTTCTCGATAAGGCAGAAGATCCGGAGAAGATGATTGATCAGACACTTCGTAACCTGACAAAGGATCTGGCAGAAGTGAAGAAGGAAACAGCTGCCGTTATGGCAGATGAGCAGAGATGCAAGCGCGAGCTGGATGAAGTGAATTCTGAGATTACGAAGATGCAGGCATACGCAGAGAAGGCACTTCTTGCCGGAAACGAAGCAGATGCCATGAAGTTCTTAGAGCAGAAGAACCAGCTTACAGCGAAGCAGGCAAGCTTGCAGCAGACCTATGATGTTGCAGCTGCAAATGCCATGAAGATGCGTCAGATGCATGACAAGCTTGTGACAGATATCAACCAGCTTGACTCCCGCCGTGATGCAATCAAGGCGAAGATGAAGGTTGCTAAGACTCAGGATCGTCTGAACAAGATGACGAACAATCTGTCAGATTCAGCAAGCAGCATGGCTGCCTTTGATCGTATGGAAGCAAAGGCGAACGCAATGCTTGATCAGGCAAATGCCATGACCGAATTAAATCAGACAACACAGGAGAGTGGCATCGACAGTTTAGCAGCCAAGTATGATGCAGCTCCAAATGCAGCTGTACAGGATGAGCTGGCAGCGATGAAGGCAAAGTTAGGTTTACAGTAAACCGATGCCGGGATTAAATGACAAACAGTTAGAGGCCTGTTGTACAACCGACGGGCCTTTACTTATTTTAGCAGGTGCGGGTTCTGGAAAGACCAGAGTGATCACGCACCGGATCGCATATCTGATCGATGAGATGTCAGTCAATCCATACAATATACTGGCAATCACATTTACGAACAAGGCTGCGGCAGAGATGCGGGAACGAGTAGACAATCTGGTAGGATTTGGCGCAGAGAGTGTGTGGGTATCGACCTTCCATTCCATGTGCGTGCGGATTCTGCGGAAACATATTGACAAGATCGGTGGAACAAGCAGTTTCACGATCTATGATGCAAGTGAACAGAAGACCGTTGTAAAAGAAGTGCTGAAATATCTGCAATTAGACCCGAAGCTCTATCCGGAGCGGGCGATGCTTTCGGCGATATCGAAGGCAAAGGAAGGGTACATGACACCGGACGATTATGAGAAAGCACATGCGGCAAGCTTCCGGGATCAGAAGATTGCGGAGGTTTACCGGGAATATCAGAAGCGTCTGCAGAGCAACAATGCGCTTGATTTTGACGATCTGATTTTCAAGACGATCTTTCTTTTTGAGACGAATCCAGATGTGCTTGCCGAGTACCAGACACGGTTTAAGTACATTATGGTGGACGAGTATCAGGATACGAACCATACACAGTTTATATTGGTGAAGATGCTGGCGGCGAAATACCGGAACTTATGCGTTGTAGGTGATGACGACCAGAGTATCTATAAGTTCCGTGGCGCGAACATCTATAATATCCTGAATTTTGAGGAAGAATATCCGGATGCCAAGGTAGTAAAACTGGAGCAGAACTACCGTTCCAAGGCGAATATCTTAAATTCTGCGAATGCGGTGATCGCGAATAATGAGGGAAGAAAGGATAAACGCCTCTGGACTGAGCAGGAAGATGGTGAGAAGGTAACATTTACCCGTTACGGTACGGAGTACGAAGAGGCAAACGGTGTTGCGTCCCGGATCAAAACCTTGAAGAATCAGGGGGTATCACTCGATGATATCGCGATCCTGTATCGTACGAATGCGCAGTCTCGTGTGCTTGAGGAAAAACTTCTGTATGAGAATCTGCCATATAAGATCTATGGTGGACAGAATTTCTATGGAAGAAAAGAAATCATGGATCTCGTAAGCTATCTGAAGGTGCTTGCAAATCCGATTGACGATCAGGCAATCAAACGTATTATCAATGTGCCGAAGCGTGGAATCGGTGCGACGACCGTGGATAAGCTTGATATGTATGCACAGTCAAATGAGTATAATTTGTATGATGCATTGTTAGATATCGAAGAAGTACCAGGCATGACACGTAACGTGGAGAAGATTCGCAAGTTTACAGATATGATGGAAGGCTTTAAAGCGCGTCTGGTACATGGCGAATTCATCAGTGAAGTGTTCGATGCAATCATGGATGAAAGTGGATATCGTGAAGCATTGGAGGCGGAAGCTACGGATGAAGCGCGTACCCGGTTGGATAACTTAGAGGAATTAAAGAATAAGATCGTTACCTATGAAGAGAGTGCAGAGGTGCCAACACTGACTGGACTTCTCGAAGATATCGCGCTGGTGGCAGATACCGAGGAGGAAGACGAGGATGGTGTGCCAACCGCAAAGGTGACGCTGATGACCTTACATAGTGCGAAAGGCTTGGAGTTTCCGTATGTATTTATGACTGGTATGGAAGAACGGTTATTCCCAAGTGGCATGTCGCTGGATTCGGATGATCCGGATGCACTTGAAGAGGAGCGGAGACTTTGCTATGTCGGAATTACACGTGCGATGGAGAAACTGTATATGACGGCTGCCGGACAACGGATGGTGCATGGTTCGACGAATTTCGAGGAAGTATCGCGGTTCGTCAAGGAGATTCCGAAGCATTATTTGGAATATGAGGAGAAAGCCTTTGGCTATGCTCCAGCAAATATGGATCGGATTCCGTCGAAGAAACCGGCAGAGCAGGTGATTCAGCTAAAGGCATATGGCAAGAACAATCCGTATACGCGCTCTGCCACGTCAAATGCGAACCCGAGTGCCAATCCGGGATTTGGAAAGGCATTTCCGATGGGAAATGCAGCTTCTGCACCGGCAAGCTATGAAGTAGGAGATAAAGTACGCCATATTAAATTTGGAAATGGCGAGGTGATTGATGTGATTCCATCGGGCGGCGATCAGGAAATCGTCGTGAATTTCGACCGTGTTGGTGAAAAACATTTATTTGCATCGCTTGTAAAAATGAAAAAGTTATAAATCACGGTAGAAATATCGGATAAGCTGTGGTAAAATTAGTTTATCAGTAGCGATGAAAGGAAGGTAGAAAACTATGAGAAAGTGTTGTGACGAAGTAAAAGTTGTAAAAGAAGACGAATGCGTAACAGAAGCAAAGAACGCGTTTCTCTCTGTTGCATTGATCGTTGGTATTCTGACAATCATCGTTGGTATCTGTGTAGCAGTTTACAAGTATCTGACACCGGATTACTTAGACGACTTCGATGATTACGATGATGACTTTGATGATAGCTTCTTTGATGATGACGATGCAGAGGCATCCACAGAGGAGAAGAAGGACGAAGAATAAACGTACTTCGGAAGATGGTTACAAAGAGCCTGCCGCACCAGAATTGGTGTGGCAGGTTTTTTGTGTTTTAATAGTCAAAAAAAGCACAAATTTATAGGTGCGATATGTTGAAAATACAAGCACTTTCATGTAAAATATTATGCGATAGTGGGTTACTGTCGATATAAAAATTGAACAGTAATAATTCATAACTTAACTTTACTCTGAACAGAGGTATGTCGGAGTTTATCATAGATGGTTCCAATGCATAAATGCGAGGATGCATTAGGAAAAAAGAAAATGGAGGATGGAGTTTATGAACAAACAAAAAAACAAGAAAAAAGTGATTGCATTTCTGCTTTCTATGTTGATGTTAATTTCATTATTCCAGAACATCAGCTATACACCGATTGCAGAAGGTGGGGAGACAGAGAGTGTCGCGTCGGAGAGTGATGCGCAAGGTCAGGCAGCAGAACCGTATGACGCACAGTTTGTATCAGAAACAGGGGAAGACTTAAATGGGGTAGTGTTGAATCCGATATCGGATAGCACCTCAATTCCATCTGCAGATCAGATAAATCTGTCTGATTGGGACAATTCAACGACTACTGGTGTGACAATCGACTATAGTGTGACGATTACACATGATGGAAAAGAACAAAATATTGATGATGTTACAAAAATTTATGATCAGGATAAGCTGAATATCAAATACGATTGGAAATTTGACAATGCAGGAAACGGAGGCGTAACGCAAGATGGAAGTCCGGTATATGTCAAAATTGATATGAATAGCTTGCAAAATATCAATCTTGAGACAGATGTTGTATATCCAATTACCGATGAAATCTATGGAACCACCGGGTATGTCTATATCAAGGATGGCGTTGCATATGTATGTATCAATAATGAGAATTTTTTGAAAAGTAGTGATCGTGCAGGAACGGGCATTATACATGGAAATATTGATGTTGAAGATAAGGATAATATAAAGTCCGGTGATAAGATTACAATTGCAACGGGTAAATTTACATATGAAAAAGTATATGATGATGGGACAGCTACAAGTAGTTTAAGAGCGTCTAAATCTTTATCAGGTAATGCATATTATGATAAAGTTACAAAAACATGGAAACAGGATTATAAAATTACACTTGACACAACTGGAGAGGTAACAGATGTTCAGTTGTCAGATATTCCCGGATCTAAGCTGGGATTGGATGGAGAAATCAAGGTTTCATCTTCAACAGATGATAATGTAAGTACAGGTACTAAATATGCAAGCTTTGAAGATATGAAACAGCAGATTACAAAACTTGGTAAGGCAAATGGAAGTACAAAGGTAGAGTTATCCTATACTATGACAATTGCAGACGAGGGTATTTTTGATAATCAGTCAGGCAGTGGTGATGCTTATAAAAATAAATTATCCTATACATACAAGGATAACAAACAGACAACGACAACTCCAAATACAGTTGAGGCCTCCTATTGGGTTGAACGTCCAAGTGTAAGCAAAAACGGTGCGTTGAATGATAATATTGTTACCTGGACAATCAAAATTGATTTAAAAGATTATCGGCAGGAATATTCATCATTAGAAGAGTTCCTTGGGGCAACAGGAAGTATTCTGGATTTTCCTGAAGCAACAGGATCGGTATTGTGCAATAGTACAGGTAATCCTTTAACAGATGGAAACCTTGATGCAAGTATATTTACGAATAGTGGAAATGGCGTGTACACTGCAACTGTGTATACAAAAGTAACAGATGACTATATGGATTCGGTTGCACCAGCACCTGTAAAGAATACCGTTACGGTTACCAATAACCAAGGGTACTCCTACAAAGGAGATGGAACGGTAAATACACCGGGCAAAAATTGGACGATAAGCAAAAGTGCAGGTGGATATGATAAGACAACTGGTATGATTACATGGAGCATTACATTCCCGGATGTACCGAAGGGTATAACCAATGTGTTGATTGATGATGATATGCGGAGCTTTGAGTCAACACCAGGAAATATGGCGTATATATGTAATGCAAAGTTACAATATAAAACGGCAGATGGAACGATTAGTAGTGTCAATGTAACAGACGAAAATGGGGCATATGTATCGAATGCAATCATCACCTCTTATACACAGGGAGGTACAGCTGCACATCAACAGTATGGATACAAGTTTGAGTTTGCTGATAGTGCTTTTGCTGATGATAGTAAAAGAATTACAGAAATGACATTAACATATCAGACAAAGGTAACTGATACAGATTTGAATACTGTTCAGCGTACGTTTGTAAATAATGCAACGTTGAACTATACATCAAATGGCGTAAAGGGCTCAACAAGCAGTAGGGCGAAGTACAAGAATGAAATTCCTCCTTTAAACAAAACATCTGTGGCAGGAAGCACAGAAGGAACAATTGAATATACATTGGATATTGCATTGAATGCTTTCACACTTACAAATGGAACATCAATTGTGATTAAAGATCAGCTTCCATCAGGAATGGAGTTAGTGGATTCATCTGTAGGTGCGGAATATTGGGCGATTAATGATAATCAGAAATTATCATTAAAAAGTAATAAATGGGTAAGTGGTAGTTATCAGAATGGTTCGATATCTGGAGATGTATCAATTTCTGCAGACACAACCGAAGCAGGTGTAACGGCATTTAACATTGGTGTGAATTCTGACATGCAAACGATCGTTTCTGAGATGGAAGGCAAGGGATATAAAGCGCATATTTATGTAACATATACAACAAAGATTACAGATATGGAGTCGTTTGCAAAAGGCGGAGAACAATCTTTTACCAATTCGGCTCAGATATTCTACAATAATGCTGCTGTGGGAGAACCTGTGAGCAATACTAGAAAGTTAACTCCGAGTCCTTTGGTAACAAAGACAGGAACATTCAATGGACAGCCTGCGGCAGGAGATACTGTATATAATTTGGCAAAATATGAAATAGATGTAAATGCGAATGCATATGATCTGGCAGATGGAGATACTTTCATAGCGGCTGTTGATACACTTGGAAATGCGTTTATTTACGATATATCAACCGTAAAAGTTTATGAAGTAACGCAGGCGGGAGAATCACTGCTGACGAAGGGAACGGATTACAAGGTTGTCTATGATTCGACACGGAATTCGTTGAAGTTTGAATTGCCGGACAATAAGCATCTGCGTATTACATATACCGCAAAATGTACTTTGAAGGCAGGAGAAACTTTGACGGAAACGAATTCTGGAAATACGTTTTCATTATCAAATTATGACCCTTCTCATTCGGGGACAACAGATTTTAGAGGAAATGTAGTTGTAAAATCAGAGAATTCATCATCTTCAGATTCAGGTACGGTAACGCTGTTCAAATACTGGATAGATGATGAAGGCAATCAGCAGCCATTGAATGGTTCGACGTTTGAATTATACAAAGCAACCTGGGACGGTTCAGCAATGATATTGAATGCAACGCCGGAACAGGGAACAGATGTCTTGAAAGTAACTGATGAAGAAACGGGTATGTTAACCATTAGTGGATTGAAACATGATCAGTATTATGCACTGGTTGAGAAATCTGCAAAAGATGGGTTTGTTGTCAGAGTGGAACCATATTATTTCGTTTTACCGGGTACGAACAATCTGAGAATGCCAGCAGGTGTTGAAGGAAAAGAGTTTACAGCGGATACTGGTTATATCTTGTCTTATGAGAATAAGAAAGCAACATACTATACAGGTTCCTACGACTTCTCAGCTACAAAGCAGTTGGATGGCACAACCGCTTATGCAAGTGGCAACACCTATACCTTTAAGAATTTTGCAGTGGAAGAGGTATCAGCAGACGCTGCAAACGCTACCAAGGTAAAGGATATTACAACCGGAACAACTGCTGGAAATACAACAGGAGCGATTACATTTGCAGATAAGGTAAGTTATAGTTCTGCAACAGCAGGAGATGAAGGAAAACATTACTACAAGGTTTATGAGACAAGTTCTGGGTACACAGATGTAACAACGGATACGAACTATTATATTCTGACGGTAGATGTTGCATTGGATAATGCTACAAATCCGACAAAGCTGGTTGCAACATGCAGTAAGATTACGAAGTATAACAGTGCAGGAACCGGTACCACGGCTTCAGAGGTTGTATTTAATAATACGACCGTGACTACGACGATTCAGGGTACAAAATCATGGGTTGGTGATACCACAGCAGATCGTCCGGCTAGCATTCAGGTAAAGTTATATAAGTTGAAACAGGGTGGAAACGAGAATGACGATGCCGATTGGGAGCAGGTCGGAGCAGTCAGGACTGTAGATGCAGCAAGTGCATGGAAGTATTCATTTGGAACATTGCCAAAGTATTATCCGGGAATGGCTACTGAGATTCCATATAAGGTAGTAGAGACAGCGGTCGCTGGATATACGACAAGTTACCCTGCAGGTACTTATGATATCGTGAATACAATGATTCAGACATCTGGCAGCATTACATTTACTGCATTAAAGAAGCTGGATAATGCAACGAACTATTCAGCTAACTATACATTTGCGGGATTTGCAGTGGATGAGCTGAATGCAGATCTGTCAATAAAGACGGCAGGGGCTGCTACAGGAACAACAAATGGAAGTACAAATGGAACCGTAACATTCACACCACTAACATATGATTCTGCAGTGACAGGAAATGTCGGAGAGCACATTTACAAGATTTATGAAAAAGAATCTGGTTATGCAGGTGTTACAAAAGATGATACATATTATGTAGTCAAGGTAAATGTGACTAAGAATACTGCAAGCAACAAATTGGATGTCGCAGTTACTTCCGTACAGAAATATGTGAATGGAGCTGCGAGCGGCAGTGCAGGCACAAGCTTAGGTGCAGTCATCTTCGAGAATAAAACGGAAAAAACATCTGTATCGGGCACCAAGACATGGGTAGATACGGGATATGAAGCGTATCGTCCATCCAACATTGAGTTGAAACTGTATCGATTGAAGAAGGGTACGACAGCCGATTGGGAGTTGGTAAAAACACAGAGTCTGAGTACAACAGAAACGACGAAGAACTTTACCTTTGATAATTTGGATAAATACTATGCAGGTACAAATGTGGAAATCCAGTATAAGGTAGAAGAGACACCGGTTTCTGGGTATACGACGACATATGCAGCGAATGGCTATGATATCACGAATACCTTACAGACAACGAAGGTGTCAATCCGGAAGGATTGGGATGATAATAATGACGCAGATGGGAACAGACCACAGAATCTTAAGGTTTCCTTAATGGAAAATGGAGTTTCCCTGTCGAAGGATATTACATTGACGGCAGCGAATAACTGGACGGCAAGCTGGGGCAATCTGCCGGTTTATAAGAATGGTGTAGAGATTCAGTATTCGGTTGTTGAGGATACTGCAAGCATGCCTGCTTCATATTCACAGAAGTCTTCTGTAATCCAGAAGCAGAGCGATGGAACGTATCTGGCGGTTATCACAAACCAGTATTCGATGGATAAAGTCAGTCATACAGTGACAAAAGTATGGGAAGATGACAACAACCGCGATGGTTTGCGGACACCAATTACGGTACAGCTTATGGCAGATGGCGTGGCTGTAACAGATCCGGATGCAACGCAGGAATTGAATGAGACAAACCATTGGACATACACATGGAATGATCTGAATAAGCAGGATGCAAGAGGAAACAATATCGTGTATACGGTCGAAGAAGTTGGTACAGTCACAGGCTATACAAAAGCTACTGTATCAGCAGGATCAGCCACAACGATTACGAATACACATACAGTTCGTACAAGAGACATTACAGTCGATAAAGTATGGGCGGATAATAATTCTACATCCCGTCCAACGAGTGTAAATGTTCAGTTGTATGCAAATGGTTCTGCATTTGGAGCCGCTGTAACACTGGAAGATGCAAATCACTGGACTTATACATGGAATGACCTTCCTTATAATGAGGCTGGACAGGAGATTGTGTATACAGTCAAAGAGGTAGCTGTACCACAGGGTTATGGCGTATCCTACAGTCCGATGACAGTTGATGCAACAGGAAATGGTTCTATCACAATTACCAATTCTTATCCATCGACAACAAGAACTGTGACAAAGGTATGGGATGATCAGAATAATAATGACCGGAAACGACCAACCAGCATACAGGTACAGTTAATGTACGATGGAAATGTATATGACACGGTAACTTTGAGTGAAACAAATCATTGGACTTATACATGGACAGAGCTTCCGAAGTACAGTGATGTAGCAGCAAATACAGAATATGTATATACAGTCAAAGAAGTCGATGTACCAGCCGGATATATTGTAAGTTATGTGAAGAAGAATGCTTCTGGTACAACTGTGACAGCAGAAGATGCTGGTGAAAACGGTGTATTTGAGGTTCGAAATTCATATACAACACAAAAGGGTGATATCGAGGTTGAAAAGAAGTGGGTTGGCGACAACCTGGCAGCAGATGATCATAGTGCAATCACAGTAACTCTTTATAAGAATGGTGTTGCAACAGCAAAGACTTTGAAACTGGATAAGACAAATAACTGGAAGGCTACATTTACAGATCTCGACAAATACGAGAATGGCGTTGAGATATCGTATAGTGTGAGAGAGACAGAGGTTGCAAATTATGTAGCTTCTTATGCACTGGCAAGTGGAAGCATTGGAGATAAAATCGTTGTGAAAAATATATATGCTCCGGCGAAGCTTGTGTTGACAAAGACCGTAGCGGGTGGTGTATCCAAAACAGATGCGGAGCAGACAATTCGCTTTGAGGTTGTTGAGGATGCAACCGGTACAAAGACAACCTATAGTCTTGCAGATTTTTCTTATGATACTGCTAGTAAGACGTGGACGAAGGAAATCAGTTGCAATGCAGGCAGCTATACAGTCAATGAGATTGCTTCAGATGTAGATGGATATACGTTGAGCAAGATCACATATGTGGTAGACGCGCAGACTGCAGTGGAGGGCAAAACCGCTTCGGTTGTAATCGGAGATCATGCGACAGCAAATGTTGCATATACAAATAAGTATGACAAGATAACGACTGAGACAACAGAAACAACTGAGACGACCGAAACAACGGAAACGACTGAAACAACGGAAACCACAGAAACAACAGATACAACCACAGAGATTACGACGACGGAGACAAGTACTACGAGTACGACAACCACGACGACAACAACTACGACATCTTCCAACACAGTGAAGAAGACAGGTGATACAGCGCCGATTGCTCCAATCACCATTATAATGATAGTTGCGGCTGTTGGAATAATCATACTTGGTGTTTCCAAAAAGAAACGAAGCGATAAGTAAATAAGTTTTACGAAGAAGGGCTTTCTATAAGCCCTTCTTTTAAGTAAACAGAAGGATTTGAAAATAAATGAAACAAACATACAATAAGGAAGCGTTTCGATCGCTGATCACCTTATCCATCCCGACCGTATTAGAAGAGGTGCTGTCGACGCTGCTTCAATATGTTGATACGGCGATGGTGGGACATCTGGGTGAGAAAGCAACGGCAGCAGTCAGCACGACAACAACCATCGGCTGGCTGATCCACTCAATTCCAAGTGCGATTGCGGTTGCTGTGCTGGCGATTGCATCGAAGGCAAATGGAGCCGGGGACGAAGCCAAACTGAAGAAACTGGCTGGACAATCAATACTATATGCATTTACAATCGGAACGTTATTGGAAGTGATCGCGCTTGTGCTGTCCCCGTATATTCCGGTGTGGATGGGCGTTGAACCGGATATTGTAAGACCGGCAAGCGTGTATTTCACAATTACAAGCATTTCACTTGTGTTCCGGGCGTCTTCCCGCGTCTTTTCCGCGATGATTCGATCCATTAAGGATACGAAATCGCCGATGTTTATCAGCGTGGGTGAAAATGTGTTAAATATCCTATTGAATACGGTATTTATATATGGTCTGAATCTCGGCGTGGCAGGTGCGGCAATCGCATCCTGCATCAGTTTTGGAATCGGCGGTATTGCGATGTTTCTGCTGATGCTCAGCAAGACGAAGCTTCGACCAACGCGAGAGGACAGGAGACTCGACCGGGAGATTCTGTCAGAGACATTTACGATTGTACTTCCAGCGCTTGGCACGACTTTCGTAAGCTGCTTTGGATACATTGCGTTTGCGCGGATGGTATCTGGTATGGGAACGACGATATTTGCGGCGCATTCGATCGCCATTACAGCGGAGCAGATTGTCTATATTCCAGGATACGGACTGCGTGTGGCGACCAGTACATTGGTCGGAAATGCACTCGGAGAGAAGGATATCCGGAAATTAAAAGCAACGGAGCGGGTATCGATCCTGATCACATTATTGATTATGGTAGTAAATGGTATCGGACTCTACCTATTCGCATATCCATTTATGCGTCTGTTTACGAACTCAGTCAATGCGGCGCGGATCGGAAGTGAGATGCTGCGTCTGGTTTCGTTTTCAGAGCCGTTTTTTGGACTGATGATTGTCTTAGAGGGTATTTCCTATGGTATGGGTCGGACGAAGCATGTGTTCGCGTGTGAGGCGGTCAGCATGTGGGGCATCCGGATATTTGGTACGTTCTTATGCGTGAATGTGTTTGGACTGGGTTTAAAGGCAGTCTGGCTTTGCATGATCGCAGACAATATATGTAAAGCAATTTTGCTGTATATATTCCGCCCGAAACATGTGGAAGAAAATGCTGATGATAGAGGAGAGCTACGGTGAGTATTACAGAATCCGAGAAAATACAATTTTATCTGGCACCGATGGAATCCGTGACAGGATACGTGTACCGGAATGCATATCATGCGATGTTTGGCGATATGGATAAGTACGTGACGCCGTTTATCGCACCGTCAAAGAAGAAATTATTGAAGACGCGGGAGCGAAAGGACGTGGCACCGGAGCACAATCAGGGAATGTATGTTGTTCCACAGATCCTGACGAACGATGCGGAACAGTTCCTTACGACGTGCAATATGCTGGCGGAGCTTGGCTATCAGGAAGTGAATCTGAATCTGGGCTGTCCGATGGCAACGGTCGTATCGAAGAAGAAAGGAAGTGGATTCTTAGAGGACCCTGAACGATTAGACCGGTTCTTTGATGCGGTATTTGAGGGGATATCCAAACTGCCGGAGGAGCGGAGCTGTAAGGTCTCTGTGAAGACGCGGATCGGAGTGGAATTTCCCGAAGAGTTTGCGGATATCCTGCGAGTATATAATAGGTATCCCATCTCCGAAGTGATCATCCATCCACGTTTGCAGAAGGACTTCTACAACAATCATCCAAATCTTGGTGTATTTGCGGAAGCACTGAAGGAATGTGTGCACCCGGTCTGCTATAACGGAGATATCTTTATGGTGGAAGATTATCATGTGTTCCGGGAGAAGTTTCCACAGGTAGACCGCATTATGCTTGGAAGAGGTGTAATTGCGAATCCGGGACTGGTACGGGAGATCCGGACAGGGCAGTCGGTAACAACGGCAGAGCTAAAGGAGTACCATGACCGGTTGTATGCTGGGTACCGGGAAGAGATGGACTGTGAGCGGGATGCGCTCTTTAAGATGAAGGAAGTGTGGTTTTATCTGGGTAAGATGTTTCCAGAAGCAGAACGGGAGCTGAAGAAGGTAAAGAAAGCAGAGCGACCGGAGGAGTATCTGGCTGCGGTGAGAAGTGTATTTACTTTGCCAGTGCATGCGCTGCAATAACCTCCATTGCCTGCATATCCTCTGGTGTGTCGATGTCTGCTAGCTCATAGTGTTGTGTAACCGGTAGGAGCTTTACATGTTCCCTGTGGTTTTGAATCACAGTATTGCCGCCATGTTTTGGAGGTAGCGCAGAAAGTTCATCAAAGTAAGCAGATGGAAAAACAACCGGGGAACCGGCAGTATTCTGATCGCAAGTCCGCCAGATCGTATCGGGTGCATTTTGGGCGCAGAAAAGCAATGCACCGATTGTCTCCCGTGAGACGAGCGGCTGGTCTGAAGGCAGGAACAGGCAGTGGCTTGCTTTGTTTTTTATTGCACCGGTTCCAAGCCGGATCATATCGTTCCGGTCCGGCAGATTATGCAGAAGAAATGGGATATTCTGTTTCTTACATATATGTGCAATTTCCGGGTGGATCGTCACAACCAACCGGTTTTGCCCAAGCATTTCGGTCGCATCAAACGCGTATGCAATCAGTGGTTTTCCATAAAAATCTGTGAGGAGTTTATTGGCACCGAAGCGTTTGCTTTTTCCGGATGCCATGATGATACAGAACGCGTCTCCATAAGGCTTATCTAAATCTACGAGAAAACAATCATCCCGCTTGCAGAGAGAGTCCAGGAAAGGAAGTTTTTGTTTACGGACAACTAAAAGTACATGTTTGGCTGCGAGCAGACGGGAAATTGCTTCCTGATACGCAGGCATTGTCTGTTCCAGATAACCGGTTTCGTCGATGGTTATCCAGTCGGATGGTTGACGGATACACATATCCAGAAATTCGATGCCTTTTGTGAGAAATGCTTCCGGAACCGGTTGCATTTTGTTTGTGTTTCCAGGTGCATCTGCCTGATATCTTCCAATCTGCACAGTCTCGCCTGACAGGTTTTCTTTCATATAGACCCCATCTTCGGGTACTACATAGGACGTAAGCCCGGGCATTGGTTGTGGGAAAAGGGCAGAAAGAAGCGTGGACTTTCCGCTTCCGCGGCTTCCGGTCAGAATCAGATGCTTTTTGCTGCTAGCGCGAAAAGATCTCCAGATACAATTTGCGGTTGGCCTGTATGCAGGCATCTCGATACCGTTCATATTTTTCTATCCATTCCTTTCCTTCCTGTGTCAGAGTGCTTCCACCGCCGGATTTGCCACCGACAGTCCTGCTTGTGAGTGGAAATCCGAGTGCATGCTCGGCATTTTTTATCATACGAAGCGCTTTGGAGTAAGCAAGTCCCATGGAGCTTGCAGCTGCTCGCAGGGAGCCTTCTGCTTCGATGGCATGCAGCAGACGACAGGGACCTTCTCCAAAGAATTTTTCATCCTGTTCATCGTAAAACGTAATTTTTGTAACAGCTTTCATATGGACTCCTCCTGTATCATAACAAGGTGTTCGTTCCCGTTTTTGTCGTGGAGCTTTGCGATATTGATTGTACCATAAATCGAGGAAAGCAGCGACTCCATCTTTGAAACAGGAGTCGATTTCGGGGAGATGTTCCCGGAATGTGTGCCATTCGACAGGACAAGGAGCTCGTCACAGGTGTTTAATGCCAGAGAAGGGTCATGGAGTGTGACAAGCGCACAGGCGTCGTGGGCAGTCACATATGTCCGCAGATGCTGCATCATCTGGTTCCGGAACCGGAAATCTAAGGCACTTTCCGGCTCATCGAGGAGCAGAAGCTTACGTGCGCCGGCGAATGTCCGTGCAAGGATACATAACTGTTTTTGTCCTTCACTTAGCTGGTTGTAGTTTGCCTGCTCACGATCGGGAAGACCGACCATCGTGAGAGTTGCTTTGGCATGTTCTTTCATCTGCGCGGTGGGAGGCTGCAACAGCGATAAGTCCGGATGATACCCCATCAGGACAACATCCAGAACTGTCATATCAATTGTGATTCCGCTTTTTTGGGGGATATATCCACATTGCTTTGCAAGTTCCCGTGCAGAAAGTGATTCCAATGTATTTTCTGCAAGCAGACAGGAACCTTTGTGCGGGAGGATGTTCGCAATCGCTTTTAAAAGTGTAGTTTTGCCGCATCCATTTGCACCGAGAATACCGGTGATTGTTCCGGGACGCGACGTAAAGCTGATATCGTGTAGGATTTCTTTTCTGCCATATCCGGCAGACAGGTGACTGACTGTGAGCAGACTCATGATTCGCGGTTCCTCCTTACGCATAGATAGACCAAAAATGGTGCTCCGACAAGACTGGTGAAGATACTGACCGGCAGCTCTGTGGAAGCTACGCTTCGTGCCAGAATATCTCCGAGTGTCAGCAGGCAGCCACCGATGATCCCACTTAGAAACATCGTGGATAGCCGGTTGTTTTTGATGATCAGACGTGCACCGTGCGGTGCAAGCAGAGAGATGAAGCTGATAAGCCCGGTCATGCTGATGATTCCGGATGTTGCCAGCGTTGCAATCAGGAGAATCAAAAGCCGGAGATGTTGTGTGTGAACACCGAGCATACGCCCTTCGTCATCGTGCAGGGAAAGCATCATAATCTGCCGGTACAACAAAAAAAGTGCGCTGATACAGAGGATACAGAGAATCACATTTCCTTTGATGGTATAGAGACTGATGCCATTTAAACTTCCCATAATCCAGTATTCGATGGATGCAAGCTGTTTTTCCGGGTCGGCGAGCAGCTTCAGGAAGATGAGAGTGGTCTGGGCTAAGCTGTGTACCGCGATTCCTGACAACACGATTCCTCTGCCATCCTGCCCGGCAGTGAGGGATGCGAGCATAAGCGCTAGAACAACAGAACCGAGAGCACCGGCAAATGCAGACGCAGTCACTGCCATAGAGCCGGACAGAAACAGGATGCCGAACGCGGCACCGGCGCTGGCACCGGAAGATACGCCGATGATATCCGGTGATGCCAATGGATTCCGGAATACAGTCTGGAAGACAAAACCTGCTACGCCGAGAACGAAGCCGCCGATACAGCCGACGATTCCGCGGCTTGCGCGCAATGTCACAAACACCTGCCACTGTCTTGAATCACCGGATATAATTCCGGAGAGTGTGAGTGGGTAGCGGCCGACAAAAAATGAAAAAATCGTCAGAACCGTTAAGATAACGGTTCCGACGATAAGAGTGAATTTAATTTTATTATTTGATTCCATAAAAAGTTTCATAGAACGCTGCCTTTTCTTCTGTATACATATCTGCAGATACCTCATCCGGGTGCAGGATTCCGGCAAGCCAGATGGATGCCAGGATTCCGCCCGGTACAGGACTGTCTAATGCTTCGATATCGCCGGGGATTGCATAGACATTTCCGTTTTTGACTGCGGTGCACTCCTTCAGATTCTCGTCGTTTAATACATCTTCGGGTGTGTATTCTGCATCCGAAGCGAGAATAATATAAGAAGGATCCCATGCCAGAAGCTGCTCGTAGCTGATCTCGGCCCAATAGGTATCCGTGATTTCGGATGCTGCATTTTTACCGCCTGCCAGTTCGATAAGCCCTGACTGATACATCGCTGGACCGGCAGTGGAAAGAAGGGAAGAGTTACCGGCGAGATAGACGCTTTCTGCATCGACGCCGGATAAGTCTTTTTCGAGCATCTCTTTTTTCTCATCAATATAAGAAAGAAGGGCATCTGCGTTTTCCTTTGTATTGGTTGCGGTGGAGACAAGTTCAATCATCTGTTCTAACTGATCTTCGCTTTCCGGATTGACGAGCAGGACAGGGATGTCAAGCTCGGAGAGGCTTTGCGCTGCATCCTTTAATTTCATAGGCAGGATGACAAGCTCTGGGGAGAGGGAAGCGCAGGTTTCTAAGTCAAATTCCTTGGCTGTGCCGACATTTGGAAGCTCGAGGAATTCTGGCGCCGCAAGTTTGTAGATTGGCCGCTTATCTGCTTTTGCTTCGATGCCTGTTACCTTGTCTTTCAGACCGAGTGCAAGCAGGAGACTTGTGGAGATATAGTATCCGCTCACGATCGACTCCGGTTCTTTTTCAATTGTGACTTCACGACCAGCCTGATCGGTGACTGTGACCGGATAGACCGTCTGCGCATCAGAGCCCTCTTCACTGGCATCTGCGGGGGTGCTGTCTGCCGTTGTAGCAGCATCCGATATGGAGGCTGGTGCTTCTGTGACAGCTGTTTCCGTTGTTGTGGTTGTCTCTGTGGATGCAGGTTTGCCGCATCCGATCAGAGAGAGCAGCATCAGGCTGATGAGTGTAAGTGCTACATGTTTTTTGAATCTTTGTTTCATGATAAAAACCCTTTCGTTGTACTTTTGATAATACAACGGTATTGTAACAAAACCGCTTTTCAAAGGCAAGTATTTTTACTATAATATAAAATTGGAAAAAAGCGGTTAGAGAAATAGAAGGAGCTTTTATGGTAACAATACAGAATTATGTTCGTGTAAAAAATCTGGAAGAAGCTTATACGCTGAACCAGAAAAAAGGAAGCATGATCCTCGGTGGAATGCTTTGGACGAAGATGCAGGATCGGACAATCCAGACGGCAATCGATCTGTGCGAGCTGGGACTTGACAGGATTGATGAGAACGAGGATGCATTTTTTATCGGTGCGATGGTGTCTCTGCGTGAAATCGAGCTGCATGAAGGTCTGTATGCATATACGCAGGGCGCAGTCAGAGATGCCTTAAAGGATATTGTCGGTGTTCAGTTCCGGAACCTGGCAACTGTCGGCGGCAGTATCTGGGGACGGTTTGGTTTCTCAGATGTCCTGACGATGTTTCTTGCTATGGATACATACGTGGAACTGTTTCAGGGCGGTATAATTCCGTTGCAGGAGTTCGCCGAGAAAAAACCGGACCGGGACGTGCTTGTGCGTCTGATCGTGAAGAAAACACCGGGTGTCTATGCGTATGCATCGGTTCGTAATCAACGGACAGATTTCCCGGTTCTTGCATGTGCAGCGGCAAATGTTTCCGGTACATACCGGATTTCTGTCGGTGCGAGACCGGGCAGAGCAATCTGTATCACGGATGAGGAAGGATTTCTCACAGACGGAATCACAGAAGCGCGTGCAAAACAGTTTGCAAAATGGGTAGAGACAAAAATCCCGACAGCCGGCAATCACCGGGGCAGTGCAGCATACCGCACACGCCTTACAGGTGCGCTTTGCTATCGGTTAACAAAGAAAATCGGAGAGGAGCAGGCATAGACATGGATATCAAAATCAAAGTAAATGGAACACTGATTTGTGAATCAGTATCGCCGGATCTTCTGCTCCTTGATTTTCTGCGGAAGCATGGCTGCTACAGTGTGAAGCGCGGTTGTGAGACCGCAAATTGCGGGCTTTGTACCGTGCTTTTAGATGAAACCCCGGTCTTGTCATGCTCGGTGCTTTGTGCAAGAGCGGATGGACATGAAGTATATACGCTCGAAGGACTGCAGGAGGAAGCATCCGGTTTTGTTGGATTTATCGCTGACCAGGGGGCTGATCAGTGTGGATTTTGCAATCCGGGATTTGTCATGAATACGATTGCATTGCTCCGGGAGAATCCGGATCCTTCGGATGATGAGATACGCGCGTACCTGGCAGGAAACTTATGCCGGTGTTCCGGATACGAAGGACAGCTCCGGGGAATCCGGAATTACCTGAACTATATAAATAGGAAGAAGCAGGGAAAGGAGTAAGCGATGGAACATAAGAATTACAATGCCATTCACAAATCAGTCCGGAAGAAAGACTCCATGCAGCTGCTGCTGGGAAAACCGGTGTATACAGATGATATCACGGGCCCTGCGCTTGTCGTGAAGCTTCTGCGCAGTCCGCATGCCAATGCGATTGTGGAAGAAATCCATACAGAAATTGCAAAGAAAATTCCGGGCGTGGTGGATATCTATACATGGGAGGATGTGCCGAAGACGAGGTTTGCAATCGCAGGTCAGACTTATCCGGAACCATCTCCGTATGACCGGTTGATTATCGACCGGCACGTGCGGTTTGTGGGAGATGTTGTCGCAATCATTGCAGCAGAGGATGAAAAAGCGGCATGCAAAGCGATGAAGCTTGTGAAAGTGAAATACAATGTGTTGGAGCCGGTGCTTGATTTCCACAAAGCGAAGGATAATCCGGTGCTTGTGCATCCGGAGGATGACTGGTATCCGCCGGTTGATGTGGGCGGTGATGCAAAACGGAATGTGATCGCACATGAATTGAGCGGAGATGGCGATGTCGATGCCGTGATTTCGGACTGTGAGGTATCATTTTCCCATGCTTATCATATGCGTGCGTTCAACCAGGCGATGATGGAAACATTTCGCACATATACATGTCTTGACCGGTATGGAAGACTGCATGTGATTTCTTCGACACAGATTGTTTTCCATGTGCGCCGGATTTTATCGAGAGCGCTTGGAATCCCGAAAAGCAAAATCCGCGTGGAAAAACCGCGGATCGGTGGTGGATTTGGCGCGAAGCAGACTGCAGTCAGCGAAGTGTATCCGGCGTTTGTGACGATGCAGACGGGGCGTCCGGCGAAACTCATCTTCACAAGGTACGAAAGCCAGATCGCGGGTTCGCCGCGGCATGAGATGGAAGTCACTGTCCGGCTGGGTGCAGACCGGGACGGACATATCCGCGGACTTGATCTGTACACACTTTCCAATACAGGTGCATATGGGGAACATGGACCGACGACGGTCGGACTTAGCGGACACAAGTCAATTCCGCTTTATACAGGAGGACTTGAGGCGTTCCGGTTTGGTTACGATGTTGTCTATACAAATACAATGGCGGCGGGCGCTTATCGCGGCTATGGCGCAACCCAGGGAATCTTTGCTCTGGAGTCCTCGGTCAATGAGCTTGCGGAGTCGCTTGGCATCGACCCGACGCAGATTCGGGAGAAAAATATGCTCCGGGAGGGCATGAAGATGCCGGCGTATTATGGAGAGACTGCAAATGCCTGCGCGCTTGACCGCTGTATGGCAAGATGCCGTGAGCTTTTTGGCTGGGAAGAGAAATATCCGGTCCGGGAGATGGGCGATGGAAAAGTGCGGACCGCCGGTGTTGCGATGGCGATGCAGGGTTCCTGTATATCCAACGTCGATGTCGGTTCCGCAACTGTGAAACTGGCAGATGATGGAACGTTTAACCTGATCATCGGTGCGGCAGATATGGGAACCGGCTGTGATACGATTCTGGCACAGATGGTGGCTGAGTGTATGGACTGCTCTGTGGATGACGTGGCAGTATTTGGTGCAGATACGGACGCATCTCCGTATGATTCCGGTTCTTATGCATCTTCGACTACCTATGTAACAGGAAAAGCAGTAGAACTTGCCTGCGAGGAACTGAAGAAAAAACTGTGTGCGATTGCGGCGGGAATGCTTGGATGTGAGCCGGAAGAAACGGTATTCGAAGATGGGTGTGTGCGGAAGATTAACACAGACGAGCGTGTCACACTGGCGCAGATCAGTGTGAAGGATCAGGTGGCAAATGATATTGCAGCGGTTGCGACTGCATCGCATTCTTCACCGGTTTCTCCACCGCCATATATGGTTGGTATGGTGGAAATTGAGCTTGACCGCTATACAGGGGAGGTAAAAATCCTCGATTATGTGGCAGTTGTGGATTGTGGAATCGCAATCAACCCGGCACTTGCACGTATCCAGGCAGAGGGTGGAATCGTGCAGGGAATCGGTCATACGTTGTTTGAGAATATCACATATGATGAAACCGGAAAACCGGTTGAGTCCAATTTTATGCAATATAAAATCCCAACGCGGCTGGACATGGGACACCTACGGGTTGAGTTTGAAAATAGCTACGAGCCGACAGGTCCATTTGGCGCAAAATCCATCGGAGAAATCGTGATCAACACACCGGCACCGGCGATTGCTCATGCAATTTACCGGGCGACAGGTGTATGGCACAGAGAACTTCCGATCACACCGGAGAAGATATTGATGTCGATGCCAGAAGATGATTTTAGATAAGTAAATACCGAATACAAGGAGAAAAACAGATGAAAAAGAGTTTTAAGTTATCGGATGCGGCATTTCAGATGGATGGAAAGATGCCGCTTGCGCAGGCAATTCCTCTTGGATTGCAGCATGTTTTGGCGATGTTTGTTGGAAACCTTACACCGCTTTTAATCATCACAGGTGCCTGTGGAATCGCAGGAGGAGAGTTTGCTGGGCTGCAGCTTTCCCTGCTTCAGAATGCAATGCTTGTTGCAGGAATTGTGACATTGGTGCAGCTTTTTGCAATCGGTCCGGTCGGCGGACGTGTACCGATCATCATGGGTACATCATCCGGGTTTATTGGTGTATTTAACAGCGTTGCAGCAACGATGGGGGGCGGTGTATCCGCATATGGAGCAATCATGGGGGCATCAATTTTAGGCGGTTTTTTTGAGACGGTGCTTGGGTTCTTTTTAAAACCGCTTCGGAAGTTTTTCCCATCGGTTGTGACAGGTACAGTTGTTATGTCCATCGGTTTAAGTCTGATTTCTGTTGGAATCAATTCTTTTGGCGGTGGAAACAAGGCGGAAGATTTTGGCTCGATGGAGAATCTGCTGCTGGCACTTTTTGTGTTGATTGTGATATTGATCTTCAAGCATTGCACAAAAGGATTTTTGAGTTCTTCCTCGATTTTATTGGGTATTATTGCTGGATATATTGCTGCAATCGTTATGGGATTTGTGCTTCCTACGACCGGGGTGACTGCCGATGGCGTCGAGTATACAAAAGCGTGGGTGCTGAACTGGGACAAGGTAGCAGATGCTGCATGGTTTGCTATCCCGAAGATCATGCCGGTCAAGCCGGTATTTGATATGCGTGCAATTCTGCCGGTTATGATCATGTTTATTGTTACAGCGGTTGAAACAGTTGGAGATATCTCCGGTGTTATGGAAGGCGGTCTGGGACGGGAAGCAACCGATAAGGAGCTGTCCGGTGGTGTTATGTGTGATGGACTTGGATCTTCACTTGCTGCCTGTTTTGGTGTCCTGCCGAATACGTCTTTCAGCCAGAATGTCGGACTTGTTGCCATGACAAAGGTTGTGAATCGGTTTGCGCTTGCAACGGGAGCTGTGTTCCTGATTCTCTGTGGACTCTGTCCGAAGCTTGCGGCGCTTATTTCTATCATGCCGCAGTCAGTACTCGGTGGTGCCGCAGTTATGATGTTTTCTTCGATTGTATTCAGTGGAATCCAGCTGATCACGAAGAATCCGATGAATTCGCGTAATCTCTCTATTGTCTCTGTAGCGCTCGGTGTTGGCTATGGTATGGGAGCAAATCCGGATATCCTTGTCCATGCACCGAAGCTTGTACAGCTTGTGTTTGGCGGCTCTGGAATCGTGCCTGCTGCGATTGTGGCAATCCTGTTGAATATTGTACTTCCAAAAGAGAAAGAAGAACAGTAAAGTATCTGGCTGCGGTGGGAAGTGTATTTCGGGGATAGAATGCAAGGGGGGGAACAGTAATATTACAAATGAGGAGACGAGGTATGAAGAACAAAATAAAGAAAAGGCTTTACGGGGTTATTTCGTTATTGGTGTGCATGCTGATGGTTGTTATGAACATACACATCGTGCAGGTGCATGCGGCAGAGAAAAGCTATCAATACTGTCAGACCAAAACGGAAAAAGGTGTAACATTCAAGGTAGAATGGGATGAACCGAAATTAGGGGAAGAAACGGTATTTCACTTGTCGGCGACAGGAGGAAATGCGTCAAATAAGTATTTTATGACATCACCAAACTATTCGAATCCCGGAAGCACAGAACGGGAAATGCTTGTGGATCCAACCTATAGTGAATGGAAAAACTATACAAAAGAGTGCAGTACCTATGACTTGAAGTTCAAAATGACCGCGTCGGGAACGTATTATTTCCGGTTTTACGTGATGAATATGTCTTCGCCGGTTGTAAACTTTTTTATAGATGTGACGATATCTGTCTCTGACGCGAATCATCCAAGCGTCGATTCCGTTGTGAAATCCGCAGTTGCGCAGTGCAACAGGGAAACAACCGGTTCTGATTATGACCGGGCATTGTGGCTGCATAACTGGTTGAATGCGAAAATGGAGTACGACAAAACGCTTGCGTGGTGTTCCGCAGAAGGTGCTCTGACGAGAGGGTTAGGAACTTGCGAGAGCTACCAGCGGGCGTATGCGAAGCTTCTGACGGCTGCGGGTATTCCGAACGAACGAATCGAAGACCGGGCAGATAATCATACATGGAATGCCGTGAAGTTAGACGGCGAGTGGTATCAGGTCGATTGCACGTGGGATGATACATCGGCGCATTGGTATGATTTTGACCAGAGATATATGTATTTCGGCCTGACCGATGAACTGATGGCGATTGCGCATGAACATCATGCAGATATGTATACGACATCCGGGTACCAGACGCGTTCGACAAGTCTTGCGAATAATTACCTTGTAAGAAATGGAGATGCGGCAAGGTGGGCAGAAGCGTACCGGGCGCGGATACAGGCAAAGCTTGATGCGCGTGAGACGACATTTACAATTGCGGCAGATAACAGCAGTTATCCGCCAAGCTATTCCGGAATACTGAATGGTATAACTGCCTATGCGATCAATCAGATGGATTGGTCATACGGCGATCTCGATGTGAGTCTGCAGGCAGCAGGAAGTGCGACACAGTTCACATTTCAGGTTTCTTATGCGGAAGAACATACGGAGCATAGATGGGATGCGGGAACTGTGACAAAAGCAGCAACCTGTACACAGAAGGGGATTCGGACTTATAGATGTACAGCGGCTGGCTGTAAGCAGACAAGGACAGAGGAGCTTCCGGTACTTGGACATAGCATGACCAGAGTTGTATCCGAACGGGTTGCACCGACGAATCAGAATGATGGCAGGGAACGGGTAATCGGCTGTTCCAGATGTGATTATACTGAAGGCGGTGCTGCAATCTCGAAGCTTGCGTCTGTTGCGTATAGTACGCATGTGCAGTCGATTGGCTGGCAGGACGTGCGATATAATGGAACGATGGCAGGCACATCGGGGATGGCGAAGCGCCTTGAGGCGATTCGAATCAATATTCAGAACGATTCCAATCTTGGGATTCAGTATACGACGCACTGTCAGACCTATGGCTGGCTTCCTTGGTCCTACAATGGAGAGGCGAATGGAACGAGCGGGGAAAGCAAGCGGTTAGAGGCAATTAAGATTCAGCTTACCGGTGCTGATGCCGGTAAATATGACGTATATTACCGGGTGCATGCACAGTCATTTGGCTGGCTTGGATGGGCGAAGAACGGCGAACCATCCGGTACAGCTGGACTGGCGAAACGTCTCGAGGGAATCCAAATTGTAGTCCTGCCTGCAGGCAGTGTAGCGCCATCTGTGAATTATGCAGGCGTGAATGCATCCGGCTCTGCGTATCGTACAAGAGCGTATGTAAATGGAACATCGTCAAACAGTATTGTGATTCCGGGGTACAACAATCAGCCGAATGTCATGTACAAGACACATGTGCAGTCATTTGGATGGCAGAACTGGAAGCTGAACGGAGATTGCTCCGGTACATTCGGCAAGAGTAAACGGCTGGAAGGAATCAATATCAAGCTGTCAAACTGTGGTTATTCCGGTAGTGTGCAGTACAGAACGCACATCCAGAGCTATGGATGGGAGAACGGCTGGAAACAGGATGGTGCGATGTCAGGAACTTCCGGTCAGGCGAAACGTCTGGAGGCAATCCAGATCCGGCTTACCGGTGAGATGGCACAGCATTATGATATCTATTACCGGGTGCATGCGCAGCATTTTGGATGGCTTGGCTGGGCGAAGAACGGAGAGTCTTCCGGAACCGCAGGATATGCATACCGGTTGGAAGGAATCCAGATCTTTCTGGTGCCGAAAGGGGCAGCAGCACCGGCATCGAATTATGGTGGGATGATACAGAATAATCCGAATACGTTTATAGCGCGATAACAGAGATAAAAATAAGCAAGAGTTTGAACTCTTGCTTATTTATGGAATGCGGGTGACAGGACTTGAACCTGCACGGGGTTGCCCACTAGAACCTAAATCTAGCGCGTCTGCCAATTCCGCCACACCCGCATGTGAATTGTGAAATTAATATATTATAATATGAAAGAACGAAAGCTGAATCCATGCCCCTCCGTAAGCTGCGCTTACTTCGGTCACGGGCTGTCGCCCTATCATCTGTCGTAACTGCGACCTCCTGTGAGCAAACTCCCATCGGTCTCGTTACTTCCAGCTGGCATGGCTTGTAGCTTTCGCGAAAATTCCGCCACACCCGCATATGTATGAATAAAAAATTAGCAGATGAATTCATCTGCCAAAGAGTGAGCCACGGGGGAATCGAACCCCCGACAACTTGATTAAAAGTCAAGTGCTCTACCGACTGAGCTAGTGGCCCATATAAAATAAAAAAGCTGGGCTAGTTGGATTCGAACCAACGAATGCAGGAGTCAAAGTCCTGTGCCTTACCGCTTGGCGATAGCCCATTAAAAACCTACTCTTGCAAAGCCTGCAATCTAAAAGAAGAGGGTGGATAGAGGGACTCGAACCCTCGGCCTCCAGAGCCACAATCTGGCGCGCTAGCCAACTGCGCCATACCCACCATATAATATAAAAATGTGCCCGAAGGGATTCGAACCCCCGACCCACGGCTTAGAAGGCCGTTGCTCTATCCAGCTGAGCTACGGACACATAATATCTTGCATACACGAAATGTATTTGCAAAATAAAGAGCGGGTGATGGGAATCGAACCCACGTATCTAGCTTGGAAGGCTAGTGTTCTACCATTGAACTACACCCGCTTAATCTGAGCTTGGCGAAGAGAAGATATTAAGTCGGGGTGACAGGACTCGAACCTGCGACCTCCTGATCCCAAATCAGGCGCTCTAGCCAAACTGAGCCACACCCCGATAAGGCATTTATTTGTCTGCCTCGTCTCAACGCAAGTGTTATTATACATAAAGCAGGGGTGGTTGTCAACAACTTTTTTTAAAAAATTTAAAATGCCGAAAAATATAGGAAAATAGCGCCATTTCTTGGAATTTGTCGACGAGTGTGGTACACTAGGCAATGCAAAAAGATTTTTAAAGAGGAAAAAACAATGGATAATTTTATATTTAGTGTGAATGTGACGATTCCGATTTTCCTGATTATTCTGTTAGGATATATATTAAGAAGGATCGGTTTTCTGACGGACGAATTTGTGCGTGTGGCGAATAAATATGTGTTTATTGTCGCACTTCCGGTTATGTTGTTCCGGGATATTGCAGGTTCCGATGTGAGAAAGGATATGAATGTAAAGTTCTTCCTGTTCTGTATGATCGTGACGATCATTATGTTCTTTCTTGTGTGGGGCATTGCAAAGCTTACCCTGAAGGACAAGACAATGGTAGGGGCGTTTGCACAGGCGGGCGCGCGGGGAAGCGCAGCAATTCTGGGTGTTGCATTTGTGGAGAATATCTGTGGGGAGATCGGTATGACACCGCTTATGATCGTGGCGGCAGTTCCGTTCTTCAATATATTATCAGTCATTATATTGGTATTTAATGCAAATACAGAGGCAAATAAAGATTATGGTAAAATCAAGAACGCTTGTATCAACATTGCGAAAAATCCAATTATTATAGGAATTGTTCTGGGACTGATCGCATCACTGGTACGGCTGCCAATCCCGACGATTCCGGCACGGACACTCAATTATGTTGCGCAGACTGCAACACCGATTGCATTGCTGGCGGTGGGTGCCGGGTTTGACACGAAACAGGCGATTGCCAGACTCAAGCCTGCCCTTGGTGCAACTTTTATCAAACTGATCGGATTGCCACTCGTGTTTTTACCATTTGCATATAAGCTCGGATTTGCACCGAGTGAGATGGTAGCGATTTTGATTATGCTGGCATCCCCGACGACGGTGAGCTGTTATGTCATGGCGAAGAATATGGACAACGATGATATCCTGACTTCCAATGTTATTGTGCTTACGACATTGCTGTCATCTGTGACACTTACCTTGTGGATCTTTATTTTGCGCTCGATTGGATGCATCTAAAAACCACGTAAATATGCGGGCTTCAGAGCATCTGAAAAAAACATGTTAAAAAATTCAAGAAAATGCTTGACAAATGGAAGCAAGGTATGTAAAATAGCAAGAGTGTTGAGCAAACAACACAAAAACGAATGGGATCTTAGCTCAGCTGGGAGAGCATCTGCCTTACAAGCAGAGGGTCATAGGTTCGAGCCCTATAGGTCCCATTTTTATGGCGGAATAGCTCAGTTGGCTAGAGCACACGGTTCATACCCGTGGTGTCGAGGGTTCAAATCCCCCTTCCGCTACTTTTTTATGCCTGAAATTCTATATAGAATAGAATGTGCAAATAGAATCTCATGTCAGAAATGACATGAGATTTTTTTGTGCCTTTTTGTCGATGCGCGGTTGTCGAATCCGTTCGGATGCTGTTCTAAAATATGTAAATAATGCAGGAAATGTGATTAATTGTGACAAAACATCGAAAAATGTTACAAAAATGTTTCAAATATTTCTAAAAAATTTCAAAAATGTATTGACAAGTTAACAAACATGATGTTAAATAGGGGAAGTTTGTTGCGAACAAACGGTTTTGGAAAAGGAGTGATTAGATGAGGTTAAACATCGACAAGCTAATGATAGGATTTGTGATGATCTTAGCAGTATGTTTATACGCACCAACATTATTGGAAGATTACAAAGCCAATAGCACAACAAATGAGAAGGTAACAGAGGTACTTGCAGAAGCTCCGGCACCGGCAATGACAACAGAGTCTATGGTGCTTGCAGCAGTTACAACGCAGGAGCGCATCGGGGAAGCTGTTCAGGCAGCGAAAGTTACAGAGAGTATTGGGAATGATATGACAAAGGCTGTAACGACTGATGTAGCAAAACTCACACCGAAGTTTCAGACAAATATGAATGTGACAAATATGATAGAAGAAACATCGGTTGCAGACAGAAGCATGCTTCAGACGATGGTCGAAGCACGGACGAATCCGGTATATTCGGAGTTCATCGCACATGTAAAGTCATTACCAGTTGAGATCAAGCCGTCACTGATGGCGAGCGACGAGCGAGACAAGGTATTGGCAGTTCGCGACAATTATGATGAATTCCTGAAGACGGTAGAGACATATTATGCAGAGAAGGCAGTTTTAAAAACCGCACAAAATGCACAGACATATGTGACTACATATACAAATCAGACCGGAGACGGAAAGCTGACTGCATCCAAGGGTGTAAACTACGGACCAAGCGGAAAAGAAACGTATTACAACTTGAATATGAATGGTGTCGTAGCAACGATGCAGGGAATGGGAATTCCAGGGCAGTATTGGGTTCGCGAGGATGGCGTAAAAATGTACGGTGATTATGTTATGGTTGCCGCAGATCTGAACACACATCCAAGAGGATCGCTTGTAGAGAGCAGCCTTGGTACAGCGATAGTAGTAGATACAGGCGGATTTGCAGCGTCAAATCCAAATCAGTTAGATATTGCAACTGCATGGTAAAAGAAAAGGGAATGTTTTCATGAATTACATGGAAACATTCCCTTTTTTCTTTTAAATCAAATTGGCAAATTCGGATTCACCGTTATGACTGGTTATTATCCTGATTATCGTATTTAGCCTTTAAATCATCCATCGGTGTGGAACCAAAGGTTTCAAGCGGTGTCTTTAATGTACGCTCTAAGTCCTCCTGCTCCTTGTTCTTCTGTGCGGTACGCTTCTTCCACCATGAGAAGAGGATACATACGACGATGACAACCGCTGCTGCGATGATCAGTACCTTGAATACGCCGGCAGAATGATTCGTTGCCTTGGCGATGGTACGAGTCTTTACGAACATTACATAGAACTGGATACCGGTTGCATCGTAGAATTCCTGTGCGCCGGTTACGACGTTGTTCTTTGTATCAATCCAGTTTAAATCATCCCGATAGCAGTGAGAGTCAAATGCCTTGTCGGATTTGATTTTTGAGATGCCATCCTGCTTCATGATTTCCAATGTGTCTTCCAGCATGCCCTTTAACTGGATACCGAGATCATCATTGTAGTTATTCTGATATGCGGAGATCATACTGTTAATGTATGTATCCATAAGTGCATTGGCTTTGACACCATATTTGAACTGACCATTGTCGTTTTCATCTACGACCAGGAGCAGTCCGTCCTCGCGACCGCTGAATATTGTATTATACTGATCTTCTGCGTATTCGGAAATACGGTTATCGCTGAGTGTGTCGCCTGTATATCCACCTTTAAACTGCATATAGAAAGAGAATACGATCAGGACGAGCATGAGCATGATTATAGTAACAAATGCACCGCCGCTACTGCCGTTTGAATATACGTAAGTTGTTCTGCCTCCATAATATCTTCTTCTCGGTGGTGGAGGTGGTGGCATGCCCGGACCTCCATGATAGTAATGTGGCCCCGGACCGTAATCGTCGTATGGTCTAGGTCCCGGACCGGGACCGTGAGGCCTTGGACCACCGCCAAAACCGCCTCCGCGTGAACCACTGCTGCGAAAGCTACCGCCACCGCCGCTGAAACTTGCACCATGATGACTGCCGCCACCGTGACCGCCGCTGCTAAAGCCGCCGCCACCGCCGCCGGATCTTCCCATAATAAACCCTCCTCATTATGTATAAATTTGTACAGTACATTTTTCTCTATGACTGTGATAGTGACATTTTACAATGAAATGACAGATTCGTAAATATAGAAAAACAAATTGTGGCAATTCTAACCATGAGAAAAGGAAACGTTTGCATATATGGGGCAAATATGATAGATTATAGTACGATACTTTAATTTTGCCTGATATAAAGGAGCGTAGGAACCATGAGAGTTGGCATGGGATATGATGTGCATAAATTAGTCGAGGGACGCCGCCTGATTTTGGGAGGCGTGGAGATCCCGTATGAGAAAGGTCTGCTTGGACATTCGGATGCGGATGTGCTGGTGCATGCGATTATGGATGCGCTGCTTGGAGCTGCAGCTTTGGGAGATATCGGAAAACATTTCCCAGATACCGATCCGGCTTACGAAGGCGCGGACAGTATGCGGCTTCTGGAGGAAGTGCGGAAGCTTCTGGATGCAAATAATTATGTGATTGGAAATGTAGATGCAACCGTGATTGCGCAGCGACCAAAGCTTGCGCCGTATATTGATGCAATGCGGGAGAACATTGCGGCACGGCTGCAGATTGATAAAAATCAGGTTAATGTCAAGGCGACAACAGAGGAAGGTCTTGGATTTACCGGGCAGGGACAGGGAATCAGTTCCCAGGCGATCTGCCTGCTTGAGACAATCGATAATTTTGATTATCGAAGCTCGCGTGTGGTAGATGATACTGTAGAAAATGCTGCCAATCCATGCATGGGATGCATGGGGTGTGCAAAAAGATAAAAACAATAGATAGATATAGGAGGATATTTTAGTTTCATGAGTGACGGAGACAGTTGCAGGCTCAAATATTTTGAAGGTGAACCGGAGGTGCTTGCTGAGGTTCGACAGATGTGGGATGAAATATTTGATGATCCGGAGGAATTTGCGGATTATTATTTTACAGAGATTTGTAAGCAAAATAAGATTTTACTTGCTTATAAGGGGGATGTGCTGGCAGGCATGATTCATCTGAATCCTTATGAGATGCAAGTAGAAGGGAAAAAGGAACTGTGCTATTACATAGTCGGAGTGGCTGTGAAACCGGAATATCGGGAGCAGGGCATCATGCACAAAATGATGCAGCGCGTGCTTGCAGATATGAAAAAGGACGGCAGAGCGTTTGCGTTTTTGATGCCGGAACGGGAAGAATACTATGAGAGCCTTGGCTTTGAGAAGGTATTTCATACGTTGGAACTGGATATTGATATTGCAGAGCTGGAGGACGAGAATGTCGTGCCGGATGATCTTTCCGGTGAGGAAGGATATTATACGAAGAATCTGAAAGATCTGCATGAGGAACGCGCAGATATACTGGAGCATCTGTCTGGAGAAGTAAATGAAGCTCTTGCAAAGAAATATCGGATTTACGCGCATCGTACGCCGCAATATCTGGAGCAGATGTGCATGGAACATCGCTGCCAGAATGGAGATGTGGTAGCCGTGTATGAGGATGGTATGCACATGGATGACGGGCAGGTGGAAGAACGTCTGGCAGGTATGTTTTCTTATGATATCTATGATGATACGATGTATGTGGAGCGTTTTGAAAGCTTTGATGATCATGTGCGATATGTGCTGGATGCAGCGGTAAGGCTGGCAGAACAGGCATTTTGCAGAAGACTGGTCGTGACGATGTCGGAGCGGCATTTCTGCGATGATATTGCAAATATGCTTGGCGTGTCTGTACGGATGAACGACGGATATGGGTTTATGGCGCTTTCACTGCAGGGGGATGATTCATTGATGTCGATACTGCATGAAGCAAGTTTTTTCGATGAAATTGTATAAAAACAGATAGAATTTTTAAGAAAAACTTTGATTATGAAAGTATATGTGATATAATTTATCAGATAATGACGCACGAGAAACGATGCGTAAATATAAAGTAAATTTTTAAGAGATAGGGGTAGACCATGTATAAGATTGTAAAAAAAGAAGTCTTAAATTCGGTTGTTGTCATGATGGAGATTGAAGCTCCTTATGTAGCTGCACGCTGTGAGGCAGGACAGTTTGTCATCGTCAGAGTGGATGAAGATGGCGAGCGTATTCCTCTTACAATTGCGGATTTTGACCGCGAACGCAATACAGTTGAGATTATTTTCCAGGTAGTTGGATATTCAACAACTCTGATGGCAAAGCTGAATGAGGGCGATTACCTTCAGGATTTTGTAGGTCCACTTGGACAGCCGGCACCACTCAACAAAGAGTGGAAACGTGTGATCGGTGTTGCAGGTGGTGTTGGAGCAGCTCCACTTTACCCACAGGCAAAGAAGCTTGCCGAGCAGGGTACAAAAGTGGATGTGATCATTGGTGGACGTACCGCAGAACTTGTACTTCTCAAGGAGAAGTTCGAGAAGTTCTGTGACAATGTATATATCATGACAGATGATGGTTCTCTTGGTGAGCAGGGCGTTGTTACAAAGAAGCTGCAGGAGCTGTTAGATGCCGGTGTGAAATATGACCATGCAATCGCAATCGGACCACTCATCATGATGAAGTTTGTAGTAGCACTTACAAAGAAGCCGGAATATAACCTTCCGACCGCAGTTTCTTTGAATCCGATCATGATCGACGGTACAGGTATGTGTGGTGGATGTCGTGTCACAGTTGGTGGCGAGACGAAGTTTGCCTGTGTAGATGGACCGGACTTCGATGGATTTGAAGTTGATTTCGATCAGTGTATGAAGCGTCAGACATTCTTCAAGGAAGAAGAACACGAGTGTATGATGAAGCTTCAGGCAGATCAGATGCAGAATTAGGAGGGAACGAAAGATGCCAAATATGAGTCCAACAAAGGTTCCTATGCCACAGCAGGATCCGAATGTACGAAATAAGAATTTTGAAGAGGTTGCAACCGGTTATACAGCCGAGATGGCAATGGAGGAAGCAACCAGATGTATTAACTGTAAGAACAGACCTTGTATGACCGGATGCCCGGTTAATGTACCGATTCCTGGATTTATCGAGCAGGTAGCTGCCGGTAACTTCGAGAAAGCATACGAGATCATTACAAGTGAGAATGCACTTCCGGCAATCTGTGGACGTGTCTGCCCACAGGAGAATCAGTGCGAGGGTAAGTGTATCCGTGGTATCAAGGGTGAGTCTGTATCCATCGGACGTCTGGAGCGTTTCGTGGCAGATTACCACATGGCACACGGTGCAAAGGCAGAACTGAACATCGAGAAGAATGGCAAGCGTGTAGCAGTTGTCGGTTCCGGTCCTGCAGGTATTACATGTGCAGGTGAACTTGCAAAGAAGGGTTACGATGTAACGATTTTTGAAGCATTACATAAGGCTGGTGGCGTGTTGAGCTATGGTATTCCTGAGTTCCGTCTTCCTAAGTCTCTGGTTGCAAAGGAACTGGAGAATATTACAGATCTTGGTGTAGATCTTGAGACAAATGTTGTAATCGGACGTTCTCTGACCGTGGATGATCTGTTTGCACGCGGATTTGACGCAGTATTTCTTGGAACGGGTGCCGGACTTCCAAACTTCCTTCGCATTCCGGGCGAGAACCTGCTTGGCGTATATTCCGCAAATGAGTTCCTGACACGTGTCAATCTGATGAAGGGTTATAAGAAGGGCGAAGTTCCAACACCTGTCAAGGTCGGCAAGCGTGTTGCCGTTGTCGGTGCCGGTAACGTAGCGATGGATGCAGCAAGAACGGCTAAGAGACTTGGTGCAGAGGAAGTATATATTGTATATCGTCGTGGTGCAGAGGAAGTACCTGCCCGTAAGGAAGAAGTTGAGCATGCAAAGGAAGAGGGCGTGATTTTTAAGCTCCTGAACAACCCGGTTGAGATCCACGGAGAAGATGGCTGGGTAACTGGCATCGAGGTAGTTGCACAGGAACTTGGTGAGCCAGATGCTTCCGGACGTAGACGTCCGCAGCCGATCGAGGGATCGAATACGGTAATTCCGGTTGAGACAGTTGTCATCGCAATCGGTCAGTCACCGAATCCGTTGATCCGCCAGACAACCGAAGGACTGGAAACACAGAAGTGGGGCGGTATCATCGTCAACGAAGAAACTGGTGAGAGTACGCGCGAGCATGTGTATGCCGGTGGTGATGTTGTTACAGGTGCAGCAACCGTTATCCTTGCAATGGGTGCCGGTAAGAAGGCGGCAAAGGCAATTGATGAGTCATTAAAGGAAATGTAAGTATGGTAAATAACTTGGAAGGTTATGCGGAATACGCAGTACAAAAGAAATTAAAAGCAAAGGACCGGATGCCTGTTGTGGCATCCGCTGCTTTGATGGTTGTAGGACTTGCGATCTGGACGTTTATAGCAGGCTGGGTAGGTCCGTCGATTCTGATTATAGGTATTGCTCTTACGATTATTACAGCGACGCGGCAGGAATTGGAGTATGAGTATATATTTGTGAACGGGGATTGCGAGATCTCGAAGATCGTAAAACGCTCATCACGGAAAAAGGTTTATGAGTTTGAGGCAGGTAAGATTCAGAAGGTGCTGCCATATACTTCAATCCTGTTTGACAATGAACGTCAGGCACATCCGGATATGATCATCCGGGATTACACTTCCTGCTTTCCGGACAGGAAAGAGAAGTGGTACGCATTCATCAACAACAGCAAAAACCGCACGGAAGCGGTAATTGTGGAACTGAATGATAAATGCATAGAGCATGTGAAGCTGTTCTATAAGAATAAATATAGTGAATAACCAAAAATCCGGAACCTCGATTTGCATCGAAGCTCCGGATTTCTTTTTGTGTATATTATATATACGTATACGAAATATGTACAATTATGGCTCAAGTGGGGTCATCTTAAGACCTTTGTACATCTTGGAATAAATACTTTTTTCATCCTGATAGAGCACATAGCCACGCGCACCATCTTTTACGATGTAGGCATATTTGTTCTTCTGAACATTCATATACAGAACTTCCTCTACGTTCAGTTCTTTTGCTTTTGCCTTCGCCGTATATACGTTAAGTGGCTCTAATTTGAATTTTTTAACTGCCTGATCCACTGTCATAGTTTCTTACCTCCCATATAGCGATTCTATCGTTTTTACTCTTGCCCTTCAAGCTGTAAAAATATATAATCATAACTAATCATATTATAGTTCTTTCATTGACTTTAGTATATTGTATATTATTGCTAAAGTCAACTGTGAATATTGCACAAAAATCGTCATTTTTGTAGGTCGATTGGACGACTTTTTTCGTCGAAGTGACAAGGAAGGGATAAAAATGGACAAGGAAATAAACGAAAATGTAAAAAAAACAAAAAAAATGTTATTGCATGTATGCTGTGCACCGTGCAGTTCCCATGTGCTGAGTGTATTATATGAAGAATTTGATATCACGGCTTTTTTTTACAATCCAAACATCACGGAAAAGGAAGAATACGAGAAGCGGATCGAAGAATTGAAACGGTTTACACAGGAGGCTGAGTTTGCGAGAAATGTAGTTGTGTGTGACGGTGCGTATGAGCCGGAGAAGTTTTATGCGATCGCGAAAGGCTTGGAGAAAGAACCGGAGCGTGGACGCCGCTGCTATAAGTGTTATGAACTGCGGTTAGAGGAGACCGCCCGGTATGCGAAGGAGCACGGTTTCGATATTTTTACGACGACACTTTCGATTAGTCCGCACAAAAACGCGGCATGGTTAAACGAGATCGGTGAGCGGATGGCAGAAAAATATGGCGTTGCATATCTGTACAGTGATTTCAAGAAAAAAAATGGATATGCTCATTCCATCGAGCTGTCACGGGAGTATCACCTGTACCGGCAGGACTATTGTGGATGTATTTACAGCCGCTTGGAAAGGGAAGAACAAAAGAAGAATAAAAGAATCTGACAAAAGGGGTTGTGCTATGGCGAAAATTGATGTATAATTTTTGCAATTTGAGAAAAAAAGAGCTTCGGATAACTATGCAATTTTTCCGTTTCACTCTTTTTTTTTGAGCAAATTTCTTGTTTTGCAAGTAAATCTAAGAAGAAAGGACAAAGACTATGAAAGCATTTCTGATACTGGAAGATGGCCATGTATTCGAGGGGAAAAGCGTCGGTTCGACCAAGGAAATTATCAGTGAGATCGTATTTAACACATCGATGACTGGTTATCTGGAAGTACTGACGGATCCTTCTTATGCAGGACAGTCTGTGTGTATGACGTATCCGTTGATTGGTAACTATGGTATTTGTAAGGAAGATATGGAGGCGGAGCGCCCATGGCAGTCTGGCTTTATTGTCAGAGAACTGGCGAAGCGGCCAAGCAACTTCCGAAGCGAGGAAAGTGTCGAGTCATTTCTTATAGAAAATGATATTACCGGAATTGAGGCAATTGATACACGTGCATTAACGAAGATTCTGCGGGACAAAGGTACGATGAAGGGCATGATCACAACGGATGAGAATTTTGATAAGGACGATTGTATCAAAAGGATCAAGGCATGGAGCATGGGACATGTTGTGCTGGATGTCACATGCAAGGAGAAGATGAGCTTCCCAGGCGATGGTTATAAGGTTGCGGTCATCGACCTTGGTGTGAAGAAGAACATTGTGCGTTGTCTGTTGGAGCGTGGTTGTTCAGTGACTGTATATCCGGCGGAGACTCCTGCAGAGGAGATCATCGCGGATGCACCGGACGGCATTATGCTGACGAATGGTCCTGGCGATCCGAAGGACAATGTGAAGACAATCGAGGAAATCAAGAAGCTTTTTGCTACGAAGATTCCAATTTTCGCAATCTGTCTTGGACATCAGCTTCTGGCGCTTGCAAACGGTGCAGATACACAGAAGATGAAATATGGACATCGTGGAGCAAATCATCCGGTAAAGGATTTAAAGACCGGGAAGGTATATATTTCAACACAGAATCATGGCTATGTGGTAAAGGAAGAGACGTTGGATCGTGATATTGCAGAGCCAAGCTTTATCAATGTAAATGATAAGACAATTGAGGGTGTTCATTACCTTGGAAAGAATGTACAGACGGTACAGTTCCATCCGGAAGCCTGTGCAGGCCCGCTTGATACCGGATTTTTGTTTGATGAGTTTATGAATATGATGGAGGTGTCTAAATAATGCCAAAGAATCCACACGTAAAAAAGGTTGTAGTTATTGGATCCGGTCCGATTGTCATCGGACAGGCGGCAGAGTTTGATTATGCCGGTACACAGGCATGCCGCTCCCTGAGGGAAGAGGGCATCTGCGTAGTATTGATCAACTCGAATCCTGCCACCATCATGACAGATAAGGATATTGCAGATAAGGTATATATTGAGCCTTTGACACCGGAGGTTGTAAAGGCAGTTATCAAGAAGGAAAAGCCGGATAGCGTGCTTCCGACACTGGGTGGTCAGGCAGCGTTAAATATCGCGATGGAACTGGAAGAGTCCGGTTTCCTGAAGGAACATAATGTAAGGCTGCTTGGTACATCTTCTAAGACGATCAAGAAAGCAGAGGATCGTCTGGAATTCAAGAAGACTATGGAGAAGATCCATGAGCCATGTGCACCATCCGAAGTCGTAACGAACATCAAGGATGGTCTGGCGTTCGTCGAGAAGATCGGGTACCCGATCGTGCTGCGTCCGGCGTATACGCTTGGTGGAAGCGGCGGCGGTATCGCGCACAACGAAGAAGAATTCGTAGAGATACTGATGAACGGACTGCGTCTGTCACGTGTCGGTCAGGTATTGGTTGAGCGTTGTATCGCGGGCTGGAAAGAGATTGAGTACGAGGTTATGCGTGATGCGAACGGTACCTGTATTACCGTATGTAATATGGAGAATCTGGATCCGGTTGGTGTTCATACCGGAGATTCTATCGTTGTTGCACCATCCCAGACACTGGCAGATAAGGAATACCAGATGCTTCGTAGTGCTGCTTTAAATATCATTACAGAGCTTGGTATCCAGGGTGGATGTAACGTACAGTTTGCCTTGCATCCAACAACATTTGAATATTGTGTAATCGAGGTAAACCCGCGGGTAAGCCGTTCTTCGGCACTTGCTTCAAAGGCAACCGGATATCCGATCGCGAAGGTAGCTGCGAAGATCGCTCTTGGATATAATCTCGATGAGATCAAGAATGCAATTACAGGTAAGACCTATGCGAGCTTTGAGCCGGCACTCGATTATGTTGTAGTTAAGATGCCGAGACTTCCTTTCGATAAGTTCATCAAGGCAAGCCGGAAGCTGACCACACAGATGAAGGCAACCGGTGAGGTTATGAGTATCTGTACGAACTTCGAGGGAGCACTCATGAAAGCGCTTCGTTCTCTCGAACAGCATGTGGATAGCCTGATCTATGAGAACTACAATGACCTTCCGACAGAGGAGATTCATGAGATGCTGCATCGTGTCGATGACCGTCGAATCTTCGTTATCGCAGAAGCGCTGCGCCGTGGAATCTCCGCGGAGGAGATCCATGATATCACGAAAGTAGATATCTGGTTTATTGACAAGATCAACAATATTGTACAGGAAGAAAAATTACTGCGTGAGACACCTGAGATCACTAAGGAAATGATGCAGGAAGCAAAGCGCATGGAGTTTCCGGACAAGGTAATCGCACAGATTACAGGCAAGAAGGAAAAGGAAATCAAGGAGCTTCGCTATGGCTATGGTATCCATGCATCCTACAAGATCGTAGATACCTGTGCGGCTGAGTTTGAAGCAGAGACACCATATTATTATTCCTGCTACGATGGCGAATCCGAAGTCGAGGTGGATGAGAATAAGAAGAAGATCATGGTGCTTGGTTCCGGTCCGATCCGTATCGGACAGGGTATCGAGTTTGACTACTGCTCGGTACACAGTACATGGACCTTGAAGAATAAGGGTTATGAGACAATCATCGTAAATAATAATCCGGAGACAGTCAGTACAGACTTCGATATCGCAGATCGTCTGTATTTCGAGCCGCTGACGGCAGAAGATGTAGAGTCTATCGTAAATATCGAGAAACCGGATGGCGCGGTTGTACAGTTCGGTGGACAGACAGCTATCAAGCTGACTGAGGCACTTTTGGAGATGGGCGTGCCAATCCTTGGTACAAGTGCTGAGAATGTCGATGCAGCCGAAGACCGTGAGTTGTTCGATGAGATTCTGGAGAAGTGCTGTATCCCAAGAGCAGCCGGTAAGACTGTATTTACAGTTAAGGAAGCATTAGAAGCTGCCAACGAGCTTGGCTATCCGGTTCTTGTCCGTCCTTCCTATGTATTAGGTGGACAGGGTATGCAGATTGCAATCTCGGATAAAGATATTATTGAGTTCATGGAGATTATCAATCGGCATGAGCAGGAACATCCGGTTCTGGTTGACAAATATCTGATGGGTAAGGAAATCGAGGTCGATGCCGTATGTGACGGCGACGATATCCTGATTCCTGGTATCATGGAGCATATCGAGCGTGCAGGTATCCATTCCGGAGATAGTATCTCTGTGTACCCGGCACAGACGATCACACCGAAGATCAAGCGTGTGCTGGAAGACTACACGAAGAAGCTTGCGAACAGCCTGCATGTTATCGGACTGATCAATATTCAGTTTATTGTATATCAGGATGAGGTATATGTCATCGAGGTTAACCCGCGGTCAAGCCGTACCGTTCCATATATCAGTAAGGTAACCGGTATTCCGATCGTTGATCTTGCAACGAGAGTTATCACAGGCGAGAAGATCAAGGATATGGGCTATACACCGGGATTACAGCCGGAATCTGAATACTTCGCAATCAAGATGCCGGTATTCTCCTTCGAGAAGATCCGTGGAGCCGAGATCAGCCTTGGACCGGAGATGAAATCAACCGGTGAGTGCCTTGGTATCTCCAAGAATTACAACGAAGCGTTGTTCAAGGCGTTCCTTGGAAACGGCGTGAATCTGCCGAAGTACAAGAAGATGATACTTACAGTAAAGGATTCGGATAAGCTGGATGCAGTAGAAATCGGACAGCGGTTTACAGCACTTGGCTATGAGATCTACTCGACAAGAAGTACCTGCCGTGTCCTGAATGAGAATGGTGTTCCGGCAAAACCGATCAACAAGGTGGAGGAGCCTTCTCCGAACCTGCTGGATCTGATCCTGTCGCACGAGATCGATCTTGTTATCGATACACCATCCCAGGGAGTAGAACACAGCAAGGACGGCTTCGTGATCCGTCGAAATGCAATCGAGACAGGCGTGACAGTCCTCACGAGCTTAGATACCGCACATGCGCTTCTTACAAGCTTAGAGTCATCTGACCGCCACAATCTTTCTCTTGTAGATATAAGCGAAATATAGTAAAATAAAGGTAACCATGCAGATTATCTGTCTGGTTACCTTTATTTTTTGAGGTGATGGAATGAATATTGGTTCGATGAGTAACAACTATATAATTCCATATAGCGGTGTCAGCCGCGTCACACCGGTCAATGCGGACAATACGGTCGATACTTCTACGAAGGTGAAGCCGGTCGAATGTCAGACGTGTAAGAACCGCGAGTATGTCGATGGTTCGAATGAACCGGACGTATCGTTTAAGACACCGGGCAAGATTGCGGCAGGAGAATCATACGCGAAGGTAAGTGCGCATGAACGGGAGCACGTGGCAAATGCGATTCAGAAAAGCAACAAGCCGGGCGCGAAGCTGATATCGGCGAATGTAACATTGAAGATGGGGGTCTGTCCGGAATGCGGCAGAACGTATGTTGCAGGTGGAGAGACGACGACACAGATCCAGTATTCAGAGAGTAATCCATACGAGAAGAACCGGAAACAGGCGGAAGCCGGATTTCTGATCGGGAACAACTTTGATGCTATTTCTTAGACCAGCATTTGACGTTGCGCTTTCGATTGCGCTTCGTGTCTGATTTGTATCGGATTTCACATAACGAATTTAAATATTGCAGATAATGCTTCTGGGAATCCATGGATTCTTCCGGGAAAAGTGGAAGCAGGAGCTTCACGGGATTTTGCTTATAGAAGATGCAAAGCTTAATAAAAAATTCCATCGTTGGCTTTCGGTAGTCCGCTTCCAGATGACAATACGATGAACGTGAGATGCCGGTCGATGCGGCTATTTCTTTCTGGGTGTAACCGGAGTGGAGTCGGAGACGAATGAGCATAGCTCCAAAGGTGGTTGTGTCTGACATGATAGATCCTCGCTTTCTGGATAAAATTGAAAATTGGAATGAAATAATTTGGAAGCAGCCGCTTCCAGAAAAATAGAAAAGAAATCATATTCGAGAAGCAGTGTAAGTTCAGCCAGAACATCGACTGGCGGCGCACATCTTCCCGTTTCATAGTTACTGTAGGCTTGTCTTGTAATATTGAGTCGTTTGGAAATGTCGGTTTGATTGAGATGTTTTTGACGACGCGAAATTTTTAGACGAGGCCCGAATTCTTTTGGAATCATAGAATGTACCTCCATGGGCATTATGTTAACAGAAAAAGAAAAAAATACAAGCAGAAAAAATAAGATTGGCACATATTCACAAGTGAGACTGTGAATACTGCACAAAATAGGAGAAGGAGACAAAACATGAGTAAAGCAGATGATTTGTTCATTGCGATGTGTAAGGATATTATTGAGAACGGTTACGATACGAAGGGCGAAAAGGTGCGTCCGAAATGGGAGGATGGGACTTCGGCATATACGATCAAACGGTTTGGTGTTGTAAACCGATATAATCTGGCGGAGGAATTTCCGGCGATCACACTTCGAAAAACTTATATCAAATCCGCAATTGATGAATTGCTCTGGATCTGGCAGAAAAAATCAAATAACGTCCATGACCTGCACAGCCATATCTGGGACGCGTGGGCAGACGAAGATGGTTCGATCGGCAAGGCGTATGGTTACCAGCTCGGTGTGAAGCACAAATACAAAGAGGGTATGATGGATCAGGTCGATCGTGTGATCTATGATCTGAAGAATAATCCATACAGCCGCCGTATTATGACGAACATTTATGTGCATCAGGATCTGTCTGAGATGAACCTGTATCCGTGTGCGTACAGCGTGACGTTCAATGTCACAGGCAACAAATTAAATGCAATCTTAAATCAGCGTTCGCAGGATGTGCTTGCAGCGAATAACTGGAATGTCGTACAGTATGCGGCACTTGTGTATATGATGGCACAGGTAACTGGATTTGAACCGGGAGAGCTGGTACATGTGATCGCAGATGCACACATCTATGACAGACACATTCCAATCGTGGAAGAGCTGATCAGCCGGCCGACGTATCCGGCGCCGAAAGTAACACTCAATCCAGATGTCAAAGATTTTTATGATTTTACGGTTGATGATTTTACAATCGAAGATTATCAGACCGGACCACAGATCAAGAACATACCAATAGCGGTTTAGAGCGAAATATTTGGAGGGTAATATGGACTTAATAGTAGCAGTAGATAACAACTGGGCGATTGGAAACAAGGGCGATCTGCTCGTATCAATACCAGAGGATCACAAATTCTTCCGACAGACGACAATGGGAAATGTCGTTGTACTTGGAAGAAAGACACTGGCAGGATTCCCGAATGGCCTGCCGCTTGCGGGAAGAGATAATATCATTTTATCGACTGATCCGAATTATACCGTGCGAGGGGGTACGGTTGTTCACTCGAAGGAAGAACTGTTCGAGGAACTGAAAAAATATGAGGATAAGGAAATTTTTGTAATCGGTGGCGGACAGATCTACGAGATGCTGCTTCCGTATTGCAAGTATGCGCATGTGACGAAGATCAACTATGATTATGCAGCGGATACACATTTCCCGAATCTGGATGAACTGGAGAACTGGGAAATGATCGCGGACAGCGACGAGCATACCTATTTTGATTTGGAGTTTTATTTCCACAAATATGAGAATAAAAATCCATTAGCATTTTAGAAATTTGGTGATTTTTGCATAAAATGCACAAAATAATTGATGAAAATGTTATAAATCATACAAAAAGTCTTTCAAATATGATGGAAGTATGGTATCATTTAAGGTAAATTTGAGCGATTATTTTTATTTTGGGAGGGTAATAAAAATGACAGAAGTAATGTTGACGTCCGGACAGGGCTTTGAGGGTTACGAAATCGTAGAGTATTTGGGATTTGTAAATGTACAGTCGGTACTTAGCTCGAACTTTTTCAAGGGGTTTGCAGCCGGTGTGAGTGAGATGTCAGATTCCGAGAGTGAGAAGCTGACAGGCAAGCTGGAGCAGGTAAATGAGACAGCACTGAAGCGTCTGCAGACAATCGCAGCAAGAAAGAAAGCGGATGCGGTAATTGGCGTGGAACTGAATTATACACAGTTTGCAAGCTATTCCGTAGGAACGATCGCTTCTGGTACAGCTGTTCGCCTGAAGAAGAAGCCAGAGGAGAATCCAGTTACAGAAAAATCTCTATATGTCAGCAACTACTATAATCGTCTGGTGCCAAGACCGGTACGTGTATGGTTACGTGGTTCTAAGAATGGGGTAACAATTTCTACAGATTTCTTTAATTATAACAAAGATGATATTCGTGCAATCCGTGCAGACGTCGAGTTGACAAACCTGTATGAAGAACGATTGCTGTTAAAGGATCTGGATTTTGTATTTGAGAAAGGAAATGTTTCTCTGATCGAATCCAAGGATATGGAGTGTAAGCTTCCTGCAAAGGATATTCTGCTTTTGAAGGATGCAAAGGTACGCATCTCCAAATATGTGACAAGCCGTGGTGTATTCGCGTGCAACGACCAGCCAATCGATGTCAGCATGCCGTTACATAGATTATCTGCACTTAAAGAGAAACGTGGTATTGATGCAGTCGAGAAGTATCGTACCGATGGCATGATCTGGACATGTAACTGTGGTTATGTAAACGAGGCTGGTGCAGATGAATGTCTGATCTGTGGACGTAAGCAGGAAGACATGAAGAGTACATCGAAGTTCAATCCAGATGAGATGCTTGCAAAGATGCAGACGAAGGAATATGTCATTGAACTGAAGGATGTATTGATGGAATACATCAAGGATATTGATAGCGAGTACAGAATGGAACTTTTGGAGATTATGGAGTCAGGATTGCAGTATGAAAAGACAAGAGGCAACATGAAAGACACCGTAATCGAGAAGGTAGAAAAGGTCTTTGAAGGACACTAAGTAAAATGAAACTGGCAGAGGTGACAGGGCATGGGCGCAGGACTCAGCATGGCGAGTGTAAATAAAATTAAAGAGTTGGCGAATTCCAGAGAATATAGTCTGGCACTTGAGTTAGTGGAACATCAGGATTTGACAAAATCCCTGAACCCACAGTTCCTGAGACTGTGTGGAGAGATTTACATAAAAAATGATAGATATAAGGATGCCAGACGATGTCTGATCATGGCGCATCGTCTGGGACCGGAATCGAAGCGGGTTTTGTATACGTTTGTGGAGCTGTATTTGCGGATGGGATATTTCCAGCTGGCAAAGACGTATTACGATATGTATATGTTTGATGCCAATGCATATGACAGCCGGGACATGGAATATGTCTGGAATAAGCATGAACATGCGGACGATTACAAGACGCTGGAACCATTGATTGCCGGGTATGCACACAATCTGGACTATGACTGGAGCTTTGAGTTATATCTGCTTTACAAGAAAGAGGAAAAACAGAACGAGGCGGCGACGCTGGCTGAGTTATATCATGCATCGTTCAAGAATTCCGATAACAGCCAGATTATATTGGATATCGAAGCTGGAAAAGTAAAGGTAGATACATATTTCGATATATATGCGGACACTGAAGCTGTAGATGATGATCCAGATATGGAGGCACTTCGTGCAGAAGAACAGGAGCTGCTTGCAGCCGATGATCTGCGGATGCATCCGAAAGAGGCAGAGATCACGATCATGTATGAGGATTCATATACACCTGCCGGTTCGGAGAAGAAAGTGCAGAAGATGCTCAAAAAGCAGGAACGCGAGGAGCAACGGAAAGAAAAGAAACTGCTGAAAAAACAAAAGCAGCAGGAAAAGGCAGAAGCTGCGGCAGCGGCGGAAGCTGAAAAGACTGAGGCAGAAGTGAAACCTGCTACCGAAGAAAAAACGGAAACCGAAACGAAAGTGCCTGAGACAGTTGCGGATGAGACAGAACAGAAGACGTCTGAGAAAACAACTGTGACAGAACAAGAAACAGCAGAGAAAGCATCTGTGACAGAAACATCAGAACAAAAAACGGCAGAGGAAGCGTCTGAGACAGAAGCGGAAGAACCGGAAAAAGAAAAAAAGAAGGGATTTTTCCAGAGACGGAAGAGAAAGAAACACGAGGAAGAATCTGAGACAACGGATGCTGATATAGAAGAAACAAAAGAAGTAACATCGGAATCGGAAGATGTAAAACCATCGGAAGAGCCGAAAGAATCAAATAGTGACATTTCATCAGAGATTGCAGAGACAACAGGGCAGGCGGAAGATATGAGACATGGAAAAGGGACAATTGCAAAAGATGTAGTCGTAGTAGATGAAGATGATGGTTTTGAAGCAGAAGCGGATACGATTGAGGAACTTGCATCCAAGGAACATGTGACGCAGGAGACCGAGACGAAGGAAGCAGAAGTGACAACAGCCAAGAAAACGACGTTTGAATTCCAGACAGTGGAACTGGCGCCGGAAGATTTTGAGGAAGAATATGAGGTTGACGATTTCTCTGAAACTGTGGATGATGAATTCGGAGAGATGAAGATGCCGGAACCGAAACCTGAGATTGAAGAAACTGTGGAGGAAGAACCGGAGACAGAACTGGAGATTGAAGAGACTGTCGAAGAGGAACCGGAGGTTGAGGTAGAAATTGAGGAGCCAGAGGTTGTAGAACCGGAGCCAGAGGTGGAATCCGAGTCAGAACCGGAGATCGAGGAGACAGTAGTAGAAGAAGCTGTTGAAGAAGAACCAGAGACAGAGGAAGAAATCGAGGAGCCGGAGGAAGAACCGAAAGAGGAATTCCATGTAGCTCCATTTACAACGAAACCGGAAAAAAAGAAGTTGGACTTCCCGGTATTCAAGTCATCGTTATTCCCGGATTATCACAAAGAAGTGAAAATCGTTGAGAACAATTTCAACGAGATCATGGAAGAAGCACAGGATAAGATGACAGAGAACATGCAGAAGGAAGAGCAGATGCAGAGAGAGGCAGAAGCGTTACTTGCATCACTTGGAATCAGCATAGACTCGATTCCAACAACACCACAGGCCGAGAAGAAAGAGGAACAGCCGGTACAAAAAGGACCTTCACGAGATGAGTTAAAAGCATCTTTGAAGATAGATTCTGTTAAGAAGAATTTGCTAAAACGTGTGAAAGAATACAGATAATTCTTGACGAGAAGATATGACCGAGAGAAGGTATGACTGAAAGGAGGCAATGGGAGTGGCTATTGATCAAAGAGAAGCATTGATTGCTGCGGTAAGAGCACAGGTAGAAAAGGAGAAAGCTGCCAAGGCTGCAAAATTGAAAAAAGAGCAGGAAGCAATGCAATTGTCTGGAGCTGCAGATGCGGGAGAAACTGCTGCAGACCACAATAAGCCAAAATACAAAACTCTGTCAGCAGAAGAACTTGCGAAAATCGAAGAGAAAAAACGTCGTAAGAAAGCTGCAGAACTTGGTATTAAATTGGAGGACGAGGAACCAGAAGAGGCACCTGCAAAGGCAGCAGAACCTGCGAAGGAAGAGCCAAAGAAGGCAAGTGATGAAGGACTTGGCATGAGTGTTGGCATTCAGGCAGATAAGTCTGGAAAATCCTTAGATAAGCCGGCTGGCGGCGGACTTGGAGCACCAGTAGGTGGCGGACTGTCAGGTGGCAAGACAGAGAGCAAAGGACTTGGAGGACTGGGCGGTAGCCTTGGAGCTACAGAGCCATCTGGAGGACTTGGTCTCAATATTGACATGGGTAACAAGCAGGAAGAGAAAGCACCTGAGAAGAAAAAGGCTCAGGATGATGAAAAAGCAAGATTGCGTCCTACAAAATTATTCGGTGGCAGTGGCGATGTAAAGGTAATCAATGGGGATGATGCAGAAGAGGAAGCATCCTTTACAAAACAGGGAAATACAACGATTATTTCCGATGGTGTAGAGTGGAAAGCACAGGAGAACAAAGCATCCAAGGATGATGCAGATGATATCATCAGCATTGTGCCAAACCGGAGTACTCCAACCAATGATGTGAAGAGTATGTACGATCTTGGCGATGAGGATGAGGATGCTCTGGGTGCAGAGATATCAAAGCTTGCGCAGTATGGCGATGCTGAGAATAAGGCAGAGGAAGAAAAGAAAAAGGCGCAGGAAGAGATGGCGAAGAAGGCAGCGGAGGCAGAGGCAGCCAAGAAGAAGGCGGCTATTGAGGAAGCTGAGCGGAAAGAAGAAGCCAGAAGAAAGAAGCTGAAAGAGGCAGAAGAAAAGGCAGCTGCACAGGAGCGTAGAATCGCAGAAGCAGCAGCCAGACAGCGTGCAGCTGCAGCCGCTGAGAAACGTGCAGCCGAGGAGGCACGCCTCAAGGCAGAAGAGGAAGAAAAACGTAAGAAAGCGGAAGAGGCACGTCTGAAAGCAGCCGAGGAAGCCCGCAAGAAGGCTGAGGAAGAGGCAAGAGCCAAGGCAAAGCAGGAAGCTTTGAAGAAGGCGGAAGAGGCAAAGAAGAAAGCCGAAGAAGCAAAGCGTATCTTAGAACAGGCACAGAAGGCAGAAGAAGAAGCAACAAAGCGTGCAGAAGAGAATCGGAAGCGTGCTGAGGAAGAAGCCAAGAAGAAAGCCGAAGCAGAAGCCCGTAAGAAGGCTGAGGAAGAAGCAAAGAAAGCAGCCGAAGAAGCCCGTAAGAAAGCCGAAGAGGCTATGCGTATCTTAGAAGAAGCAAAGAAGGCGGAAGAGGCAGCACTAAAGGCAGCTGAGGAAGCTCGTAAGAAGGCAGAGGCAGATGCAAAGAAGGCAGCGGAAGAAGCCGCAAAGGCAAAGGCTGAGGAAGAGAAACGCAAGAAGGCTGAAGAAGAAGCAAAGAAGAAGGCAGAGGCGGAAGCAAAGAAGAAAGCCGAAGAGGAAGCAAAGAAGAAGGCAGCGGAAGAACTTGCTGCAAAGGCAGAAGAAGAGGCTCGCAAGAAGGCAGCCGAGGAAGCTGCAAAGGCAGAGGCGGAAGCAAAGGCGAAGGCTGAGGAAGCCCGCAAGATCTTAGAGGCTGCAAAGAAGGCCGAAGAGGAAGCGCTGAAGGCGGCAGAGCAGGCAGACAGCATTCAGATCGACCTGACACAGCCAGCGGAGGAAGGAAAACTTCCACTTGCTGCATCTTACCTTGAAAAGTATACAAAGATGGAGAAATCCGGAAAGAGTCTCGTGGATACATTCAATGCCATTACTGTTGATCAGGAGAATCGTAACGTATGTATGATGGGTGATCACGGATTTGGTCTGACCAGTGTCGGAGAAGATTTCGCAAGAAGCTTCTACGATATGGGAATCTGCAAGGCGAAGACGATCGCGAAGATCAAGGCACAGGCATTGAACAAGGTTAAACTTGCAGATGCAATGTCAAAGCTTGCCGGTGGATGTATGGTTGTTGAAAATGCAGGTCTGATCGCACCAGATAAGATGACAGAGCTGATGAAACTTACAGCCAAGGATGTAAACGATGTTGTTGTGATTCTGACAGGTGCGACTGAGTCTATCAACCGCTTGTTTGGAGCGACTGGAGATGCCAAGGATAAGTTTACACACCAGATCAATATGGAAGGCATTTCTACACAGGATATGCTTGCGATTGCAAAGGGATATTTCAAACAGCAGGGCTTTAAGACAGATGATTCTGTAGAAGGCACTGTAAAGAATCTCCTGATGGCAATGGAGTCTGGAAATATCGATCGTATGCTCAAGGCTTGCGATGAGGCAATGCTCAAATGTGACGATCGTGAGAAGGCAAAAGGTTCCAGCCGGAAATATTTACTAAGTGAAGATTTTAAATAATCGTTGAAAAAATCAGAGCCGATGCTTATAATTTAAGCATCGGCTTTTTACGTGATAAGCCAATAGACGGGATGATAAATAAGAAACCAGAAGATAAGAGGTATAAAACGTGGTAAATATAGATATCGGTATAGACCTTGGAACATCGAATACGGTCATATACATAAAAGACAAAGGAATCGTAGTCAACCAGCCATCGGTGGTTGCATATGAGGCTAAAAGTAAAAAGATCATTGCGGTTGGAAATAAAGCCAAAAAGATGCTTGGAAAGACACCGGAGGATATTGAGGTGACACGTCCGATCCGGAATGGTGTTATCTCCGATTATATTATGACGGAGCGTATGCTCAAGATCTATGTGAAGTCAGCGATTGCAAAACGAAAGATCTGGGGCAAACCAAACATCTGCGTCTGTGTGCCAAGTGGTGTCACGGACGTACAGCGGCGTGCAGCGTGTGATGCAGTATACCGTACCGGTGCAAAGAATGTGTATGTGCTTGAGGAACCATTTGCGGCAGCCATCGGTGCAGGTGTGGATATTGAGTCGGCAGTTGGTGCGATGGTTGTGGATATCGGTGCGGGAACGACGGATATTGCAATCGTAGCAAGAGGCGGTGTGCAGCATAGCAGTTCCATCAAGATTGGTGGCGATGATTTCGATGAGGCAATCATCCGTTATATGCGGAAACGTCATAATGTGCTGCTGGGCGAAAGCTCTGCCGAACAGTTGAAGAAGGACATTGGTTCTGTGCATCCGCGGGAACAGGATGCGATCGGGTATGCACGTGGAAAGGAACTGGTGCGCGGACTTCCAACGAAGATGGCAGTCAAATCCTCTGAGATGATCGAGGCGTGTCAGGAGGAGACAGATCAGATCTTGGATTCCGTTCGGGAGATGTTGGAGGCGGCACCACCGGAACTGGTTTCCGATATATCCGAGCATGGTATTATCCTTGCCGGAGGCGGAAGCAAGATATTTGGTATGGACAAGCTTATTATGGATAAGATTGGTGTCCCGGTTGTGAACATCAAGAATCCGGATCAGGTTGTTGCGACAGGTGCAGGAACAGCCCATTATTATATCAAGGACGGAAGAACCTTGGAAGAGTAAGAGACAGGATAGAAATACGTGGAAAATAAGAAGAAAACATTGCGTGAACATGGTGTGGAATATACATATGATGAGCGGTTCCTCCCACTCACGCAGAAGGAAATGCAATTAAAGGGCTGGGAACAGCCGGACTTTGTCTATGTGATCGGAGATGCCTATGTGGATCATCCATCTTTTGGACCGGCGATCATCAGCCGTGTGTTAGAGGCACATGGATATAAAGTGGCAATCATTTCACAGCCAGACTGGAAGGATGAAAATTCGATTGCGATTTATGGCAGGCCGAAGCTTGCCTTTTTGGTGTGCGCCGGAAATATGGATTCAATGGTGAACCATTATACTGTTTCCAAGAAAAGACGGCATACAGATGCATACACCCCGGGTGGCGAGATGGGAAAACGACCAGATTATGCGACAATTGTTTACTGCAATCTGATCCGGAAGAAATACAAGGATGCGGCAATTGTGGCAGGCGGTATCGAAGCAAGTCTGCGCCGGCTGGCACATTATGATTACTGGTCCAATAAGTTGAAACATTCGATTCTCGTTGATGCACAGGCGGATATTGTGATCTATGGTATGGGTGAGCATGCCATTGTGGAGATCGCGGATGCGCTGCAAAGCGGCATCGACATCAAAGACTTAAGTTTTATTCATGGAACGGTCTACAAAGCAAGAAATCTGGAACATCTGTATGAAGACTATATTGAGCTTCCGTCGTATGACGCGTTGCAGGAAGACAAATTAAATTACGCGCGAAGCTTTAAAATCCAATATGATAACACAGATCATATCACCGCGAAGATTCTGGTAGAAAAATATAAGGATTATCAATATGTGATCCAGAATCCACCGGCGGAACCATTGACGGAGCAGGAGATGGACGAGGTGTATGCGCTTCCATATACGAAGACCTATCATCCGATTTATGAGGCACAGGGTGGAATCCCTGCGATAGCGGAGATCAAATTCTCGCTGGTCAGCAACCGGGGGTGCTTTGGCGGGTGCAGCTTCTGTGCGCTTACATTTCATCAGGGTCGGACATTGCAGACACGCAGTCATGCATCCATTATAGAAGAGGCAAAGGAAATGACGAAAGATCCGGAGTTTAAGGGCTATATCCATGATGTTGGCGGCCCGACGGCGAATTTCCGGCAGCGCGCCTGCAAGAAACAGGAGAAATACGGCGTCTGTGCGAACCGTCAGTGTCTGTTCCCAAAGCCATGTCCGAATCTGATTGTGGATCATTCCGATTATCTGAAATTACTGCGGGAGCTCCGAAGTCTGCCGAAGGTGAAGAAGGTATTTATCCGTTCGGGTATCCGGTTTGATTATCTGATGGCGGACAAGGATGATACATTCTTTCGGGAACTTTGCAAATACCATGTCAGCGGGCAGCTGAAGGTGGCGCCGGAACATATCTCTGACAAGGTACTGATGAAGCTTGGTAAGCCGGAAAATGCAGTCTTTCAGGCATTTTGCAAGAAATACAAACGGATCAATGAGGAACTTGGATTGAAGCAGTATATGGTACCGTATCTCATGTCGTCACATCCGGGTTCCACTCTGAAAGAAGCGGTGGAACTGGCGGAATATCTGCGGGATCTGGGTTATATGCCAGAACAGGTGCAGGATTTCTATCCGACACCTTCGACGATATCAACCTGCATGTATTACACTGGCGTGGATCCGCGGACGATGGAGAAGGTATATGTGCCAAATTCTCCACATGAAAAGGCGATGCAGCGTGCACTGATCCAGTACCGGAATCCGGATAATTACGATCTGGTGCATGAGGCACTTGTGAAAGCAGGACGGACGGATCTGATCGGGTTCGATAAGAACTGTCTGATCAAACCGCGGAAGATGAAGAATGCTGCAAATGAGAAAAAATCTCAATATGGCGCATCGAATAAACAATCTGGAAATCGTTCGAATGTGCAACATAAAAATTCTGCACAGAAGCAGGGGCAAAACCAGAAGCAGCAAATGAATACAAAAAACAAAAAAAGTATACGCAATGTACATAAAAAGAAACAAAAGTAAAGGTTTCTTTTATTGCGAAACCATGGAAATTATGATATTATCTATCTAGGCGTGTCGACATATGCATGATCGGCACAGATAGAAACAATAAAACGAAATGGAGGAAATTTTCAACATGGCAAAGAAAGTAGTTTTAGCTGGCGCATGTCGTACAGCAATCGGTACTATGGGTGGTGCACTTTCAACAACACCAGCACCAGTGTTAGGTTCTATCGTAATCAAGGAGGCTCTGAACAGAGCAGGCGTTCCTGCAGATCAGGTCGATCATGTATATATGGGTTGCGTAATCCAGGCAGGTCTTGGACAGAACGTAGCTCGTCAGGCATCTCTGAAGGCTGGACTTCCTATCGAGACACCTGCTGTTACTGTAAACGTAGTTTGTGGTTCTGGTCTGAACTGTGTTAACATGGCAGCTCAGATGATTCAGGCTGGCGATGCTGACATCGTTGTAGCAGGTGGTATGGAGAACATGTCTATGGCTCCTTACGCAGCTATGAACGCTCGTTTTGGTTACAGAATGAACAATGGCAAGCTCGTTGATACAATGGTAAACGATGCTCTTTGGGATGCATTCAATGATTACCACATGATCAAGACAGCTGATAACATCTGTGAGCAGTGGGGTCTGACTCGTGAAGAGCTTGATGCATTTGCAGCAAACAGCCAGCAGAAGGCAGCAGCAGCTCAGGAGTCTGGTGCATTTGACGCAGAGATCGTTCCAGTTATGGTTAAGAAGAAGAAAGAGACGATCGAGTTCAAGAAGGATGAGGGTCCTCGTCCTGGAACAACTGTTGAGACTCTGGCTAAGCTTCGTACAATCAACCCAGGCGGATTCGTTACAGCTGGTAACGCTTCTGGTATCAACGATGGTGCAGCAGCAATCGTTGTTATGTCTGAGGAGAAGGCTAAGGAGCTTGGTGTTAAGCCTATGGCTACATTCGTTGCAGGTGCACTTGCAGGTGTTGATCCTTCAATCATGGGTATCGGACCTGTTGCTGCAACAAAGAAGGTTATGGCTAAGACAGGCATGAAGATCGAAGATTTCGATATCATCGAGGCAAATGAGGCATTCGCTGCACAGTCAGTCGCAGTTGGTAAGGATCTTGGTATTGATACAGAGAAGCAGCTTAATCCAAACGGTGGTGCAATCGCACTTGGTCATCCGGTTGGAGCTTCCGGATGCCGTATCCTTGTTACATTGCTTTATGAGATGCAGGCAAGAGGCGCTAAGACAGGTCTTGCTACACTGTGTATCGGTGGTGGTATGGGCTGCTCTACAATCGTTAAGATTGAGGACTAATTGAGCCGCGTAACATACTTGGATAGAGTTTAAGGAGATTAAGATGGAATTTATTACTTATGAGCAGGAAGGCTTTGTAGGCGTTGTAACGATCAACAGACCAAAGGCTTTGAATGCGTTGAATAGTCAGGTGTTGGATGAGCTTGAGGCTACATTCGATGCAATCGATCTGGATACAACAAGAGCCGTAGTTCTTACAGGCGCCGGCGAGAAGTCATTTGTTGCAGGTGCTGATATCGGAGAGATGTCTACACTTACAAAGGCTGAGGGCGAAGCATTCGGTAAGAAGGGAAATGATGTATTCCGTAAGATCGAGACATTCCCAATCCCGGTAATCGCTGCAATCAACGGATTTGCACTTGGCGGTGGTTGTGAGATTTCTATGAGCTGTGACATCCGTATCTGTTCTGAGAATGCGGTATTCGGTCAGCCGGAGGCAGGTCTTGGTATCACACCTGGATTTGGTGGAACACAGAGACTCGCTCGTCTGGTAGGTGCTGGTATGGCAAAGCAGATGATCTACACAGCAAGAAATATTAAGGCTGATGAGGCATACAGAATCGGTCTTGTAAACGCTGTATATCCATTGGAAGAGCTTCTTCCGGCAGCGAAGAAGATGGCAGCAGGCATCGCAGCAAATGCTCCGATCGCTGTCAGAAACTGCAAGAAGGCAATCAATGATGGTCTTCAGGTAGATATGGATACAGCAATTGTAATCGAAGAGAAGCTCTTCGGTGACTGCTTCGAGACAGAAGACCAGAAGGCTGGCATGGGCAACTTCCTTGAGAAAGACAAGGAGAAGAAGTTAAAGGTTGTTCCATTCCAGAACAAATAATAAAAGTAATTAAAATTTTAAGGAGGAAATAAACATGAAGGTTGGCATTATTGGTGCTGGTACCATGGGACAGGGCATTGCAAAGGCATTTGCTATGGTTGATGGCTACGAAGTTGCACTTTGCGACATCAAGCAGGAGTGGGCTGAAGGCGGAAAGGATAAGATCGCGAAAGGCTACGCTAGACTTGTAGAAAAAGGAAAGATGACACAGGAGAAGGTAGATGCGATTCTTGCAAGCATCACACCTGGTCTGAAGGAAAATCTCTGTGCAGACTGCGATCTGATCGTAGAAGCTGCATTTGAGGATATGGGAGTTAAGAAGACAACATTTGCTGAGCTTGACAAGATTGCAAAGCCAGAGTGTATCTTCGCTTCTAATACATCTTCACTTTCTATCACAGAGATTGGAAATGGTCTTACACGTCCTATGATCGGTATGCATTTCTTCAATCCTGCTGACAGAATGAAACTTGTTGAGGTTATCGCTGGTGTAAATACTCCACAGGAGACAGTTGATAAGATCATCAAGATCTCTGAAGAGATCGGCAAGACACCTGTTCAGGTAAATGAGGCTGCCGGTTTCGTTGTAAACCGTATCCTTATCCCAATGATCAACGAAGCAGCATTCATCAAGATGGAAGGTGTTTCTGATATCGCTGGTATCGATGCAGCTATGAAGCTTGGTGCAAACCACCCAATGGGACCACTTGAGTTAGGTGATTTCGTGGGCTTGGATATCTGCCTTGCAATCATGGATGTTCTGTACAAGGAAACAGGCGACAGCAAGTATCGTGCATGTCCATTGCTTCGTAAGATGGTACGTGGTGGAAACCTCGGCTGTAAGACAGGCAAGGGCTTCTATGTATACAACGCAGATCGCACAAAGACACCTGTTGACGCTCAGTAATAAGCGTACAATCCCCGCACGTGGCTTTTCAGCCATGTGCGGATGTAATAATCAATCTATTATGGAGGATAGAAAGAATGGATTTCACTTTAGACAAGAAGTATGAAATGGCGCAGACTCTGTTCAAGGATTTTGCGCAGAACGAAGTAAAGCCTCTTGCGCAGGAAATTGATGAGCAGCACAGATTTCCAAGAGAGACTGTAGACAAGATGGCAAAGTATGGTTTCTTAGGAATTCCTGTTTCTAAGGAATTAGGCGGACAGGGCTGTGATATTCTCACATATGTTATGTGTGTAGAAGAGCTTTCTAAGGTTTGTGGTACAACAGGTGTAATCGTATCTGCACATACATCTCTGTGTGTAGACCCGATCGTAACATTTGGTACACCAGAGCAGAAGGCAAAGTATGTTCCGGATCTTGCATCTGGTAAGAAGCTCGGTGCGTTCGGCCTGACAGAGCCAGGTGCCGGTACAGATGCACAGGGACAGCAGACAAAGGCAGTTCTTGATGGTGACGAGTGGGTACTGAATGGTTCTAAGTGCTTCATTACAAATGGTAGTTACGCAGACGTTTATATCGTAATCGCAGTAACAGGTGTTGTTGAAAAACGCGGAAGAAAGATGAAAGAAATTTCTGCATTCATCGTAGAAAAAGGAACTCCAGGATTTACATTTGGTACAAAAGAAAAGAAAATGGGTATCCGTGGTTCAGCTACATATGAATTGATTTTCCAGGATTGTCGTATTCCTAAAGAAAATCTTCTTGGACCTATGGGCAAAGGTTTCGCAATCGCTATGCACACATTAGATGGTGGACGTATCGGTATTGCAGCTCAGGCTCTTGGTATCGCAGAAGGTGCTTTAGATGCTACAATTGCTTATGTTAAAGAAAGAAAACAGTTTGGCAGAGCAATTGCTGCACAGCAGAATACACAGTTCC
>OICN01000103.1_pt1 | contig 33878 bp, 19 predicted proteins | sample 1581301 | NCBI WGS metagenome assembly OICN01 (sample SAMEA3882557, study PRJEB24775) | human gut metagenome | biome: human-associated habitat; feature: intestine environment; material: feces | place: Netherlands | collected 2009/2010
CATAGGTATTTGTCGTTGAGTTATATACTTTATATACATTAAATACTATTTTTAATGGTTGCGTAATATATCCTTCTGGTGTACTTTTCTCTTCAACTGTCCATGTTTCAGTTCCCGAAGCATTTATAACTTGATGACTTCTTAATATATATCCATCTTTATCTGATACATACGTTAGAAGACCATTAATTAAAAATTCTGCTCCTTCTAGTCCATCTCCTTTTTCATCAATTTTTCTCATGTTAATAGAATATGAACCCTCTTTTGAAGGTGGTTGAACTGTGCCTAAGTCTAAAGTAAATTCTTTTAGTTTTCTTTCTCCATTAAATTCTGTTAATTGTTGAGTAAACGTAGCTTCAAATTCTATTTTTTTGTTAGCATCAGGTTTTAATTTTGTTTTTCCATTACTTTTCTTTAAACTGTCTTCTGAAATTTGATAACTTATTCCATTTTTTACACATTTTTCTCCTTTAGCTTCCATCCATGTAAAATGTGCATATAGTTTTGCATCATCTTCTAATTCTGTTTTTGGAATTAAAATGTAAAATTCTTTTTCTGATGAAGGTCTCATAAAATCAGTTGTGTGTTCCACATAAAGTCCTGAAACCGGATCACTTTCCTCACATGGTTTAAAGTTTTTTGTATTCCTTTCGTTATCATTTGTTATTATCTTTTCTACTTTTATTTTCTGATTTCCGTTTTGAATATATAATCCAAGCGTTTCGTTATCTACTTTTCCACCAATTCCACCAAATATGATTTTTTCATCTTTGTATTTTCCGTTTACATATTTCATAGTGTATGGTCCGACTTTTATATATTCATTTGAATTACTTGTATAATATTCTGATGTTATATTATCTACATCTGTAAGATTAGTTGCATAGCTCCCACCATTAGAAAGTGCTTTGTTAACTCCATTTTTAAATCTTCCATAAGCCTTTGCTTCATTGTAAAGTTGCTTAATGGCTTCTATGTCGCTCCTTACAAACTCCGCTTTGCTACCATCAAGTTTCAGTTTTGCAATAATAGTTTCGGCATTATCAACATTTATTCCACCAGTTATTTGTAACATCCACATAACAATTTGCTTTCTTGGTGTCCATTGATTACAAGGATCTGCAGTAATAACATATGCTTTATCTGCTGAAATAGTTGTATGATTATTACTACATTTATAATATCCCCTAGTTCTTATTGTAGCTGGCAATCCAAAGTTATTTACATTATTAATTGCTTTTATTTCATCATCGGTTAATGTTTTTGACCACATTCCATTTGCTGGGTCAAATATATTAGATACTATCTTTGGTCCCCAATTGTAGTAGCTATATGCTGTATTTGTTCCCCTATACATATTTGAATTCATAGCAAGAGTAACGCCTCTTTCAGTACAATATATAGCTCTTCCTTCTACTTTAGGAACTTCAAAACCATTGCTCTGTAAGTTATCAGGGTCAACTTCAAAGCCTGTTTCATTTCCCCAATTCAAATTATCTTCTTGATTAGCATTAAGCATTGCAGAATATATTTCTTTATAATTTGTTTCTGCATCTGGAATACCATTAATTGAATTAATGCATAAAATCAATCCAGCCAATATAACTGTTACTAATAGTATTATTTTAACTGTCCATTTGTTTTTTATCATTTCTACTAACCTCCTTTCCTATATTTTTTTGTTCAAAACTTGTTTTTTTATCTCATATATACCAAATACCAATATTACTAATATAAATAATGTAAGTGTTGTATATCCTACTATTTTACCTGTTACTATTGATACAGCTATATCTGCATTTGACATATCATCTTCTGTTGGTATTTCATTTCCTGCCTTTGAGTCTATATCTTGTAAACCTTGTTCATTATAGCTTTCATATATTTCGGCATTGTTATTTACTATATTTCCTATTAAATCTTCTGTAATATTATAGCTTAATACTAATGTTAGTTCTTTGCTTTGTCCTGGCTCTAATTTTACATCTGCTAATATAGAATTATATGCATTTCCGTCTTTTGCTAAAAACCAATCTTTGTTTAACTCAGAGTTAAATTTTGCTTCTTTTGGTAAGTAGTCTACTACCTTTTTAACATATCCTGCTGCTGTTCCTTCGTTAGTTACAATTATTTTGTATTCTACTATAAAGCTACTTTGTCCAACATTCTTGTTTAGAACTTCTACTTTTGATAGCTTTTCATTATTTTTGTTATATACTTGTGTTCCTATTGTTGGTGTTGTTAATGTTATTTTGCTTATATGTTTATCTAATTTTAAGTCAAATTTTTCTGCTATATATAATCCTATGTCTATGTCTCTAATATCTGTATCCTCTATTTTTAACACATCAGATACTGCTACTTTTTTATTACTTCCTTCTATTTCCATTTCAAATTCTATTGCATCTGAGTTTATGCTTGGTTCTACACCTTTCGCATTAAATTCTGTAACACTATATTTTTCTGTATCATATATAAATACTACTAAATATTCGCCTTTGTCTAGATTTAGGAATTCATATTTTCCATTTTCATCTGTTGTTATTTTTTTAGGCATATTTGTTTCTGAATCCTTTACTAATTCGCCATTTTCTTTATATACTAACATTACTTGCATATTTGGTAATAATGTTTCTGTTTCTTCTCTTTGTCCATTTTTGTTTGCATCTAACCATGCAGTACCAGATATTTTGTATTTTCTGTTTTCTAGTGAAGGTTGAATATAAAATTTCAATTTATTTGTAGCTTGTATTTTGTCTATTGCTGTTGCTGTTAATGTTGCAGGTTCAATTATTACTTCTTTTTCTTGTTGTTCTCCTAATTGTTTTGCAACAAGTTTTACATTTATATCAATTTTTTCGTTTGGTTGTAAACTATTTATATCTATAGACAATATGTTGTCATATGTTGAATCCTCTACATATTCTGTTCCATTGTATATATATTTAGCTTCTACCAATCTTGTTTCTGTTGGAATTTTTATCTCTACTACATTTTCTGTTGAAACTAATTCTCCAATATTTTCTACAGTAACAATGTATTCTATATTTTCTCCTTCTTTTACAGTTTGTTTTTGTCCTTGTTTTACATTTTGTTCTATTTGTAATTCTATTTTCTTTCCATAGAATATAAATTCATTAGAATAATGCTCTGGTACATTTTTTGCACTTACTTTTGAAACAATATTTATTTCTTCTGCTGGTTCTTGTACTCCTAGTTCTATTGTTACATATTTAGTTTCCCCTGCTTTAAGGTCTCCTAACAAGATTTTTGTAGCTCCAGATTTTGTTTCGCCATCATTGCTGTTGTCTTTTGTTGATATAAAATCATTATGACCTATAGATTTCATTACTTCTAATCCTGTTGGAATACTCATTTCCCAGATTACATCATTCATAACTTGTTCAGAAACATTTTTTATTGATGTCATAAATTCTATTTTATTTCCTTTTATTAATAAGGTTTGTGGTTCAATTGGTGTTGTTATTTCAACCTTTAATGATGCTTTTTTAAGTGATAATTTGTATTCATTAGATGTTGTACCTGATGCTTTTACCTTATTTAATATTTCTACAGTTTCTGATGTATCTTCTATATTATTCATTTTAAGTTCATATATTTTTTCTACAGACTTCCCTGGTGCAATACTTCCTAATAATACTTTTTTGTTCTTCTCATTTGCTTCTATAAAACTTCTTGTTGAAACATCATATTCAACATGTGTTGTATGCTCTGGTGCATCTATGCTTAATTCAACATTTTCTGCTGTTGTTTCTCCCACGTTTTCTACTATTGCTGTGAATCTTACAATTTGTCTTTCTCTAACTTCTGCTCCTTCTGGCATATTTGATGTTAATGTAACTTTTAATCTTGGTCCTTCTCCTGTTGATATACCTATTATTGGAGAAAGCTTTGTTTCTGCTGATGTTCCAGCTTGTTCGTTATTATCATAATATACTTTATATGTAGTGTATGAAGTATTATTGTATGGTAACTCTGATGGAATTTTTACTTTATAATTGAATTCCACTTTATCGCCTGTGTTTAAATCTGTATCTAATATTATTAAATATGACTTAGCTTTTTCCATGTTATCCATTTCTAATGTCCATGCATTTTCTGCATTTTCTAAATCCTTTGTTGCATTTGCATTTTCTGAATAATATACTTTTACTGTTTCGCTGTTAGCATTTATTTGTATTTTATCTTGCAATGTAGCACTAAATGTACTTTTTAATTCTGTATCTGTATCTATTTGTTTGTTACCTTTGAATGGTAGTCTTCCTAATATTTTAACATTTGAAATACTGTTGTTATTGTTGTTAAGTATAAGTCCGTTAATTGTTGCTACTTTTTCATCTGCACCTACTGCTATTTTTCCAACTTGTGTATCTCCTGACATTGATAGAATAGCTTTTTCTCCATCTGCATAGTCTTTAACTCCATTAGCTGTTACTACTCCTGTTGGAGCTACAAGATTAATATTTGTTTCTGTTATTCCTATTTTATTTTCTGTTTTATCATAAAGGTTTGTATTTTCATTTGTATAATACATTTTTATTTTTTCTTGCATACTTGGTGTTAGTTTTTCTAATGTTATATCAGCTAATATAGATATTGTTGCACCTTTTGTTGTTGCTTCTGAATTATATTTTGTTTGTGTACCTTCAAATGATAAAGTTAATACTTTATTTCCATTTTCAGTTGACCAATTATTGTTTTTTAATTTCAATTCATTTTCAAACAACAATTTTGCATCTGATATTTCTATTTTTTCAAAGTATTTTGGAAATACCAATTTTATTGTTGGGTTTTTGTATAAGCTGTTGTTAATATTTGAAGTATCTAATGTTGCTCTTATTTCTACATTTTCATTTACGGTTATTGTAGATAAGTTATTTTTGCTTATTGTTAATTCTGCTTTTGATATAGGTTCTTTTAAAGTAATTTTTCCCTGTTTTGTTTGTTCTGCCAATTCTGTTTTTCCTATTACGCTTGCATTTATTTCTTTAAATGATTTAATTTCTTCTTTGCTATATCCATTTTCGCCTTTTATTGATTTGTCTACATATATATTCAATGTACCTTCTGTTGTTGGAGCACTTGTTTTTAATGTCAATTTGTTTAAATCTAAGTCTTTACAATCAAATGTATATAAACCATCTTTTAAACTTTGTTTATTTATTGTTCCAACTTTTTCTAGGTTTGGATTAAATATATCTATATATCCTTCTGTTCCCAAAATTTTGTTAAATACATTTTCTGAAACGCTTATCTTAGTTGTATAAATTTCATTTTTATTAGAAACTACTGTGCTATATTCTGTTGTTCCATCTTTGTAATTATCTGCCTCTTGAGTAAATTCTATTGCATTAATTAAATTTGCGTATGCAATGTTAGCTGTATATTTTACTGTATATGATGTTTCAACTTTTTCTTTTGCATTAAAGTTTGCATATATATGTCCTTTACTAATTTCCTTTGTAGCTTCTATATTAAAATCCACAATTTCATTTATTTTCTTTGTAATTTCTGCTTTTCCTGTAAATTCCTGTTCCTTTATTGTTTCTATATTATTATATGCTTCTATTTTTGCTGTAAAATCTGTTGATACATTAAATTTTTCTGTTGAATTTACATAGTCATATATTTCTTTTCCTTCATATTTAAAAGTAACTAAATATTCATCTGTACAATTCTTTTTCCATGTTATGTTGTTATTTTCTAAAATGTTTTCTACCTTTATATCAACTAATTTTGTTTCTTCATTATAGTTCCAGTTAGTTTGTACAAAATCTATTCCATCTTCCTTTCCATTTGTTGCTTTTGTATTGTTTGCCATTACTTTTATATCATTTGGAGTATTTTCATTTATTGTTGGAACTTTTACTTGTAATTCTGTTGTTTTTATTGGTAGATTATTGTTTTCTAATCCTGTTTTAATTTTATATTGTAAAATTACTCCATATTCTTCGCCTAATTTGTAAGGAACATACTTATTAATAGTTGCTTCTGCAACTATTTTTGCTTCTCCATTTAATATTAATTTAACAGTATGTTCTTTTTCTATTGCTATTTCTTTTCCTTTTGCATTTACATATGTACCATCTATTCTAACTTTGCTTTCTTGTATAAAATTGTCTGCTGATACAATATCATCTTTTTTTGGAATTATTGGAAGTTCTATTAATATATTTGAATTTGTATCTAGTTGTTTTAAATATATTTTGTCTTCCTTAATCTCTTGAATGTATTCATTTTCAAATCCAGTTTTCACATTAAAGTTTGCACTAGAAAAACTAACTATTCCATTTTTTAGATAGCCAGCTTCTTTTACTTTAATATTTAAATACATTTTTGCATCTTCTGTATTTACGTCTGATACTATTTCTCTTTTTTCATTTGCAAAGTAAACATCAAATTCTACATTTTGATTACTTGTTGCAGTATCTCTTGCTTCTGTTGCATATGCTATTCCATACATTCCTAATGTTGATAGCTCTGCAAAAAATATTATAAATGTAAGAACTGATGCTAATAATTTTTTTGTAATTTTTTTCATAAAAACCTCCCAATAAAGATTAATATTTTATATATATAATTATGGTTCACCCATATTAATACACTATAATTTTATTATACTCAATTTTAGTTTAATTTTCAAGAGTTTTCCGACTTTTTTCAACTCTTTATGTATAATAATAGACATTTTCATAGTTTCTATATATACATATACTATATTTTAGCATTTTTTATTTATTTTTCAACATATTTTTTACGCCCTTTCTCCCTTAATATGCTTAACACATTACGGAACTACATTTTACTCCTCTAATATTAAATTTATATTACAAATCATCGCTTTTGGGATGTTCTTTTTTGTAATTTTTTGTTGCTTTAGGGACACGCCCTTTTGCAGTCATTGTTATTGTTTTAACTCCATTTTGTAAGGCAACTTAATATTTTATTTTGTTATTGTAACATTTTTTCTTTTTTCTAATATTATATTATAGTATTTTATACATATATTTTATAGAGGTGATTTTATGAATAATGGCAACAATATGGATATGGCTAAGTTAATGTCAATTTTGTCTAAAATGGATAAAAAGGATTTGGAGGCTGGCATTGCAAAAGCTAGTAAAATTTTAAACTCTAAAGATAAAGAAACTATTATAAATGAAATTAAAAACAATAATAATAGTAATCATTAAGTCTTACGGGCGATTAGCTTCGCCCTATTATTACCTATATAGAAGGAGGAGATTTTATGAGTAACGATATGTCTGATATTATGAACAAATTAAATAGTATGCTAAAAAACAATGAATTGCCTGATGATATTAAAAACATTGTAAATAATTTCTCTAACTCTGCTAAAAACGACTCAAGTACTTCTTCTAATAATGATACCTCATTTGATACTTCTGGTATAGATTTTGATACTATTTTAAAAATGAAAACAATTATGGACTCCATGAATAATCCTCAAAATGACCCTAGGTCTAATCTTTTAAAATCCTTAAAGCCTTATTTACGAGATAGCCGAAAGTCCAAAGTAGATCAGTACATAAAAATTTTTAGTATGGGCAAAGTTTTTGAAGCATTTAACCCATTAGGTGGTGACAAAAAAAATAATGTTTAATTTTCCTTTTTATCCTTTTTACAGAAGAAATTACATGTCTCCTTACGGATATGCTAATTATCCGTACAATAATCTAAAAAAGATAATGCCTACTTGTACAACGCAGAAAGAAAAGGCAACTGCAAATCAAAAAAAATCCGCAGAGCCTAAGCCTACGGATTCAAAGGACGAGGATATTCTATTTGAAATTTTTGGTATAAAATTATACTCTGATGATATACTTCTTATGGGATTACTTTTCTTTTTGTATACCGAAAAAGTTGATGACCAATATTTGTTTATTGCTTTAATTATGCTGTTACTTAGTTGATTTACTCCATTGTTATTTTGTCATCTTTTTCTATGTATGCATATGTTTTTAGTATATCTACTTCATCTCTTTCTATCTCTTTAACTATATTTGCTATTCTTATTTGTAAAGTTTCTATTGAATTAGCAGCTATTATAGCTGATTTATTACCATTTGCTCCGGCATGTGCCAAGCCTCTAAGTGTTCCTAATATTACTACATTACCACCTGCTATAACTTCTGCTCCTCCATTTACATCTCCTAATATTACAATACTTCCCTCAAATTCTAGTCTTTGCCCAGATCTTAAAGAACCCCTATGGAATTTTGTTTCAGAAGTAGAAATTTCTCTACAATAGGTTTCTTGTATCCCGTATAGCCCTAGAGCTTTTGCCCCCTCAAATCTTACCTCTACATCTATTGCATCTTGTATTAATGTTTTAATTTCTTTTTTTTCTTTTGTTGATAATATTTTACCTTTTATTAATATTGGTGTTTTGTCTTCCTTATATAGCTTTTTCAACTCCGGAATCTTCTTTTTTAGATTTGCCATAACCTTTTTGTGGTCTGCTGTTACATCTATTTTTATAATTACTTCATTTTTCTTTAGTGTTACATTAATACAATCTTTAATTTCCATAATTGTTTCCTTTCTAATTTTGAATTTCTGTACTTGGCATTGCTGTTAAGTCCTCTTCAACTTTTTCCATATTCATTCCAAAATATTCTTGCAATATATCTCTTGCAACTTCTGCCGTGTATGAACCAGAACCGGCATTTTCAACTAAAACTACTACTGCAATTTCCGGTTCTTCATATGGTGCAAACCCCACGAACCATCCATTTATTTTTCCTTGTACGTCTGTTTGTGCAGAACCTGTTTTTCCACCTAGTTCTATATTAAAATTTGCGAATGTACTATATGCTGTTCCGCCTTCTTCACTTGTAACGCCTTTCATTCCTTTTAATATTGCATCTATATTTTTCTTTTTAATATTCAAGTTTTCCTTTTTTTCTTTTGTCAGTCCAAGTTTAGCATTTACAAATTTGGTTATATCTTCTTTTGAAACTTGATTGCCATTTACATCATTTATTGATTTTACAATTGTTACATCTATTGGTTCTCCACCATTTGCCAACATACTTATATATTTTGCCATTTGTATAGGTGTATATGAATTATAGCTTTGCCCTATAGCAGCTGAAAGAGTTTCTCCAATTTGCCATTCGTCCCCTCTTTCTTTTGCTTTATCTCTTGTTGCAACAATTCCTTTTTCTTCCATTGGCAATTCTACATTTGTTTTTTCTCCCAAACCATAGTATTTTGCATATTTTGCTATATTGTCTATTGTTGCTCTATATCCTACTTCATAAAAGAAATAATTACATGAATGTGTTATTGCTTCTGTAACATTTAGCCATCCATGACTCATTCCATAGCTATTCCATATCCAACATGCGGGTTCATGTGCTTTTTTATAAACTCCTATATCGTTTATTTTTTCTGTTGGTGTTATTACGCCTGTTTCTAAACCTGCTATTGCTGTAATCATTTTAAATGTTGAACCTGGTGCATATACTCCACTTATTGCTCTATTAAATATATTATCTCCTTTGTTATATTCATCCAACTTTTTCTGGCTAATTCCATTTACAAACAATTCTGGTTCATAGTCTGGGTAGCTTGCCATTGCTAATATTTCGCCTGTTTTAACGTTCATTACCACTGCAGCCCCTGCTTTTGCGTCACTTCTTTTGCTAAAACCTCCACTTGCAATTTTCTTTATATTGTTTGCTAATGCTTTTTCTGTTGCTGCTTGTAAATTTGCATCTATTGTTAATATTACATCAGAACCCGCAACCGCTTCTTGTGTAATATATTCATCTGTAATAGTGCCATCTACAGACATATCTAATTGCTTAATTCCATCTTTTCCTCTTAAATATTCCTCAAACACATATTGTATTCCAACTTTACCAATTACGTCATTAATTCCATATGTATCTTCTCTACCATCTAATTCCGTTTCCGTTATATTTCCAACATATCCTAATATGTGTGATGCCAAGCTTCCTGACGGATATGACACCATAGGCTCGTTTGTAGCAGATATTCCTGGGAAATATATGCTCTGTTCTCCCAATTTTACTGCACTCTCTCTGCTAACATCTTTTGCTATTGTTACCGGTCTTATACTGCTATATCCATTTCTAGATATTTCATATCTTACTACCATTATTTTATATGCTTCTAAAATATTATCTTGTTCTATTTTATATTTTTCTTTTAATTCATAAAAGCATTGTTCCGGTGTAGCATCTTCTTTAATGTCATTTTCTTTTTTCCAATTAACTTGGCTTTCTTCATCATCTATTGTAAATTTAAATGGTTCTATTGATATTGGCAGATTATTTATATATTTATCATTATTGTTTTCTAAAATTTTTATAGTATTTAATATAGTTTTGTTTAATGTAGTTGTATTAATTTTTGTTTTATACAATTCTATATTAAATCCCATTTTAGTTGTTACCAACATGTTGCCTGTCCTGTCTTTTATTGAACCTCTAGCCGCTTTAATTACAGTTTCTCTGCTTAATCTTGTATTTGAGGTTTCTCTATATTCTTTCCCATTAACTATTTGCAAATTAAACAGTTGAACAATAAGAACAATTCCAACTATGTATACAAGAATTGTTATTAAATTGTATCTTAAATTAGTATTTCTGTCATCATTATACATTTATTGTTCCTTTCTTGTTAAAAATACATTCCTCTTGTTTGCGGTTTAAACGTACTTTCTAGTTTTTCTCCTAGTCTCTGTATTATTGGGTACATTATAATTGTAATAATTGTATTATATATTGTTTCTATTGCTAGTATTTTTAAAAATAATGCTAACTCTATACTTGCATTTAATTTTATAATGTTTATTATATATATCCCTACTTCATATATTATTGTTGTACTTGCCACCATAAGCATTAATGTAATTCTGCTTTCTTTTGAAAAACTTTTATCTAAATATTCTCCTAGTAACCCTACTATTCCAAGCATTAAGGCTACTTGTCCAAATATTTTTCCATTTACAACATCTATATATAATCCCAGTACAATTCCTAAAGCTAATCCAACTTTTTTTCCAATAAAGAGCCCTATAATTAATACTAAAATTATAAACAAATTTGGAGAAACTCCGTATATATTAAACCAACTAAACAAGTTTATTTGCAAAAAATATATTACAAAAAAAGTTATTAATATAAGTATTATTGATAATGTTTTTTTCAATTAGCCCTCCTATTATTTTATTACCAAAACTGTTTCTAATTTTGAAAAGTCAACTGCTGTTTCAATTATTGCGTACCTGTCTGTTATATTTTTTGTGTTTACTATTTCTTTTATTTTTCCTATTTTTATACCCTTAGGATAAATTCCACCTATTCCAGACGTTTCTACAGTATCACCTTGCAATAATTTTGCATCTGTTGGTATATATGTTGCCTTTAAATTATAGTTTTCATCTAATGTGCCTCTTACAATAATGCTATCTCTTGAGGTACTTATTGTTGCACTTACCGCTGTTGCTGTATCTATTATTGTTTGTACCTTAGAGGTGTTGTTAGTTGTAGATATAATATATCCAACTAAACCTTTGTCAGAAATAACCGTCATGTTTGGCTCTATTCCATCTTTTTGTCCTACATTTATTATTAGAGTATTTCCAAAATTACTTATTTCTTTATTTATTACATATCCTGGTATACTTTCATAGTCACTGTATTTTTCTTTTAAGTTCATATATTCTTTTAATGTTTCATTTTGTGTCTTTATATTTTCCAATTCTCTTAATGATTGTTCTAATTCACTATTTTTTTGTTTTAGGTCATCATTTTCAGCTTTTAGCTTATCTATATTTTGAAAAAAACTATCATTTCCTTTAATTTTATTTTTTAAATATACAAGGCTATTTTGTATTGGCATAACAATAGTATCAAAGGCTTTTTCTAGCCCTGATACCTTATTTATTTCCACATTTGTTAATAAAACTATAATTATTAATATAATAATTGTTATTATTATACCTACTATTCCGCCTTTTTTATTTTTATACATGTTCTCCTCCGGTTATGTTATCTTTTCCTTCTAGAGTTTATTAAAACTGATTTTAGTCTTTCTAAATCGTCTATTGTTTTTCCAGTTCCTTTAACTACGCAGTCTAATGGGTCTTCTGTGACATATACTGGCATTTCTGTTCTTATTGATAATAATTTATCAAAATTTTTGATAAGTGCTCCACCGCCAGCTAGCACTATTCCTTTTTCCATTATATCAGATGCTAATTCTGGTGGTGTTTTTTCTAATGTTTGCTTTACTATATCTATTATTTTTTCTATTGAATCTTGCATTGCTTCCTGTATTTGTGTAGATGTTACTGTTACTGTTTCTGGTAATCCAGTTCCTAGATCTCTTCCACTTACTTGCATACTTGTTTCAGACATAAGTGGCATAGCACATCCTATTTCTATTTTTATTTGCTCCGCCGTAGTACTTCCTATGGCTAAGTTCATTTCTTTTTTTATATAATTTACTATATCTTCATCAAGTTCATCTCCCGCTACTCTTAGCGAATTGCTTACAACAATGCCACCTAAAGAAATAACAGCCACTTCTGTAGTTCCTCCGCCTATATCTACTATTATACTTCCACTTGGTTCTGCTACATCTAAGTTTGCTCCTATTGCAGCTGCCATTGGTTCTTCTATTAAATAGACTTCTTTAGCACCTGCTTGTAATACGGATTCCTCCACTGCTCTTTCTTCAACTTCTGTAATTCCAGATGGTACTCCTACTACAACTCTTGGCTTGCCCAAGTTATGTCTTTGTACTATTTTTTTCATTATATTTTTTAGCATTAATTGAGTAGCTGTAAAATCTGCTATTACTCCATCTTTCATTGGTCTAACAGCTTTTATATCTCCTGGTGTTCTTCCGTAGCATTTCTTTAGCTTCATGTCCTGTTGCTAGTATCGCCCCTGTTTTTCTATCTATTGCTACCACTGATGGTTCCTTAAGTATTATGCCTTTTCCCTTTAAGGTAACTAAAATGTTTGCCGTTCCTAAATCAATACCTATATCTTTTGAAACAAAATTAAAAAATTTCATATTTTATATTCTTCCTTTCGTGTATTAAAAGTTGACTCTTAAATAATTTTATCCAATTTTACCATTAGTAAGCATAGAAACTATACTTTTATATTTTCCATCTCCTAATACTACATGGTCTATCATTTCTATTTCTAGCATTTTTGTTACTTGAATCAGCCTTTTAGTAAGTTCTATATCCTCATCGCTTGGTGTTGGGTCTCCACTTGGATGATTATGTACTAAAATTATTTTAGGTGCACCTATTTTTATTGCCTCTTTTAACACATCTTTTATTTCAAAAACAGCAAAGCTTGTACCACCATATGCCACATCTTGTATTTTTAAAACATTATTTTTAGAATTTAGCATTAGTACCTTTACTATTTCTCTTTTTTCATATTTCAATTCATTTATTAGTAAATTTGCTACATCTTGGGGAGATTTTATTTGTATATTAAAGTTATTAATTGGTCTTGATATTCTTTTAGTTAATTCACACACTGCTAATAGCTGTATTGCCTTTACTTTACCAATTCCCTTTATACTCATAAATTCTTTTATAGATATGTCTTGTAAAAATCTCAAACTGTCTTGTGTATTTTTTTGCATAGATAGTATTTTTTGTGCTAGCACTATGCTACTTTCTTCCTTTGTTCCACTTTTGATTATTATTGCCAATAATTCTGCATTTGAAAGTGCTTGTGCACCATACATCTCCAATTTTTCATAAGGTCTTTCTGATTGGGGGATTTCTTTGATATTCATATTTCTATCCTTTCTTCCCCCGTAAAATTCTTTAGAATAAATTAAACTTTTCTATATATAAATATTGCTAATATTAGCCCAATAATAGATGAAATATTTATTTTAAACATAAATCCTATTGTAAGTTTTATAATACTTAAGTCTATTGTTACAGGTGATGAAATTCCAAATTCTTCGCCATATGACACCCACCACAAGAAGTCAACTTTTGAAGCAAGCTCTCCTAGGAATCCACCTACTACCAATCCGCATAATATGAACAATAACAATATTAATACACTTTTATTCTTGGTTGCCATTTTTCTCCCTCCCACTTTTCTTTTGTTCTACTGTATTATATATGCAATATGCTTTTTTTTCAATATGTATAGGAAAAAAAATTGCACTTTTAACGGCATATGCTGTTTGTAGCATATGCCGTGTTTTAGAATATATTTATATTTCAAATTTTTTAATTTTTATGTATATAATAACTGATACTACAGTTAAAATTGCTCCGGCAATTAGCATAATGCTATTTTCACCTGTTTGTGGTATTTTTCCGTCCACTTTATCTTCATTTTTTCCGTCGTTGGTATTATTATTGTTATTGCTATTATTGTTATTACCGTTGTTGCTGTTGTTATTATTATTGTTATTATTACTATTATTTCCATTATTATTATTTTCACTGTTGTCATTATCATTATTATTGTTGTCATTGTTGTTGTTATTGTCTCCTTGATTGTCTCCGCCACCGTCTTCTACAACTTCTATTTTTTGTTTAGCATATTTAGTTATTGTATCTTCTGTGTAAATTATTGTAATTTCTGTTGTTTCTTTCTCTAATTGTTCTTCTGGCATACATATATAATCTGTTACTTCTTTACTGTTTCCATCACTGTAGATTGCTTTTACCACCATTCCTGTTTTGTCAAAGTTTTCTCCAACTTTATATTTTGTTTTATCTGGTGCTTTTGCTATTTTTATTTCTGTCAATGTTGGTGCATCTTTTTTACCTTGTACATCTACATTAAATGTTGCCGTTTTTTCACCTAATTTTACTGTTACTTCTTTTTGTCCTTTTATGTTTAGTTCTTCTCCATCTTCTGGTGTAGTTTCAAAGCCACTTTTAATTATATTTTCTTCTCCGTTTTCATATTTTGCTTTTATAGATAATCCTGTTAGGTCTAATTGCTCTCCTACTTGGTAGACAACCTTATCTGGCTCTGTGTTTATGCTTATGCTTTCTATTGCTATTTCTCCTACAAATACCAATGCAGTTATTGTTTTACCTTCATATTCTAATATTATAGGGTTATATCCTATCGTGTCTAAAATTGTACCGTTTGGTATACTGCTTGTATATCCAGTTTCTATTTCTTTTTCTTCTCCGTCATTATATATTGCCTTAAATTTAACTCCTGATAAGTCTAGTGCCTCTCCAACTTTATACTTAGTTTTTGTAGGTGCAGATATTCCCTTTAATTTTTCAACTTGTTTTTTTACTACATCAATATCAAAACTTGTTGTTTTTTCTTTGTATGATATTTCTATGGTTTTATTCTCCACATTGTTAAATATTGTTCCATTTTCTATACTTGATGTATATCCTGTTTCTACAATTTCTTCTGTTCCATTATTATACATAACTTTTAATTTTAATCCAGTTAAATCTAATGCTTGTCCCACTACATATTTAGTTTTTGGTAAATTCTCTATTTCTATTTCTTCAACTTGGTGTTCTCCAACATTTATGTTTAGAACGGCACTTTTACCTGCATATTTAATAGTTATTGTTTGTTGTCCTTTGGTATTTAGTTCTGTTCCTTCTGCTGGCTCACATTCGTAATTTCCCCAAATAACTTTTATGTCATTGTTTGAACCTTCTGATATTAGCACTAATCCTCTTAAATCCAATTTTTCGCCAATTTCATAATTTGTCTCAATAGAACCATCCATTATTGTTAATGCTTGTATATCATTATTTTCTTTTACATTAATATCAAATTTTACCTCTTGTCCCATGTAGTTTACTTTTACTGTTTTTGTTTCAGCTTTTGTTAATACACTTCCATCTGGCAAGTCTAATGTAAAGTCTTCTGTTATTTCTTCTTCTGTTTCATCTGCATATTTTACTAGTAATATTAATCCATTTGAAAAGAATTTTTGACCTACAACATAATCCACATCATCTGGATATTGCTTTATACTAATTTTCTGAATTTCGGCTGGCAATACAGGTACATCTATTTCCTTTTCTAATGTTATATCTCCTTCTTTGTATGTAATTGTTCTAGTTTTATCTACTCTACTTAATGAAGTTTCTGTATCGACTTCATAATTTGTTACTTGCTCTATTGAGCCATCATCATATTCTATCTCTACACACATATTTGTTTTGTCAACTTTTTCGCCTACTATATAAACTTTTTTTACATTTTCTTTTACTCTAATATTAATAGGTTGCTTTAATGTTACTGTTATTGGTTGCTCTACTTCTTTGCTTACCCCATTTTCTGTATATACTATTTTAACAGAAGTCATCCCAACCGTTAGATTTTGTCCATTTGGTACAGAGTAGTTATTAATTATTGCTGTTTTACCACTATTATATGTTACTGTTACTTGCATTCCTGTCGAATCAAAATTTTGCCCTTGTATGTATGTAGTTTTATTTGGTTCTCTTGTTACTTCTATTTTTTCTAATTGTTTTGGTGTTACAGTTACCGGAGTTGTAGTTGTTACCGTTTTGCCATTTTCTTCATAACTAATAGTTACCGTTTTTTGACCCAATTTCAAATTATCTCCATCTACCACTGTATAAGCTTCTTTATGTAATTCCTCCCATAAAGTAGGTCCTCTTTTTACTTGCACGTGAAATAAAGGGTCTTCCGCATTAAAATTTGTTCCTTCTATATATTCATTATTTCCTAAATTTGCTGCTGCTATTGCAAGTAGTTCTTTTTCATTTACAAATACAAATAACTTTGTTTCCTTATTTAAATAATTAATTTTTACCGTTGTTACGCCTACATCGCCTAAAGTATCTCCATTTGCTGGGTTCGTTGTAATATTACTGTTACCTACAACCTCTATTATATCATTTATATCGTCGCGATCATTATATATTACTTTCAAGTTCAAATTTTTTAAATCTAATTTTTCTCCTTCAGTATATACAAATCTAAAGCCCTCTTTCAATTGTGGTTGTATTTTTGTTACTACTTTTTCTTCAACCGTTATACTGTAGGACGTTTTTTGGCCTTCGTACGAAACATTAACTTTTTTATTATTTTTATTAAGAGTATCTCCATGCTTTGGATTTGTGTTAAATCCATTATCTATTGTTTCAGTATCACCATTAGTATAATGTACTATGACTTTTAGCCCACTAATGTCTAACGTCTCACCTTCGATATAACTTTTTCTTTTCGGTGTGTTACTTTTAACCTCAATGCTCTTTACTTTTTTTGTTTCTTTTGTTACAGTAACATTAAACGAGCCTAAATCTAATTTTCTACCATCATTTGATGTCATCTTTATAGTTTGAGTTCCGACCTTAGTTAATTTTGTACCATTTTTAGGCTTTGCATCTATATCATCTAGTGTGAATACTTCTGAAATAAGATTTGTTTTTGGGTAGGTTACCTTAACTTCCAATCCTTTTAGATCTAATTCTTCATTAACCTTATACGTCATCTTGTTTGGATATGATATAATTTCCGCAGTATATCGTGGCTTAACAGTTATCTGGAATGTTGCTTTTAGATTAGGATTTTCCTTATATCTGACTGTTATTGTTTTGGTGCCTGGTGTAGCAAAAGATGTTAGTGAGCATGTATATTGATCCTTATCTAATAGAATTTCCGTACCATATGTATCTATGCCAACAACTTCTAATCCTTTTGTATCTAGAGAATCCCCCACCATATACTCATTTTTATCTGGTAAATTTTTTATCTGTATTTCCTTTATCTTAATCGGGTTATTTTTCACAGTTATACTATGCGTTACAGAAGGTTCTACATAATTTAATATTTTTCCAAATTGAATATTAACGTTTATCGTCCCAGGTGACTGAAATTGTGTTCCATCTTCATAATTACAACCAAAAATACTTTTCTTAAAACAAGTTACCAATTTCGTTCCATTTTCAAATTCAACTTCCAATCTGTATTTTTTCAAATTTAGCGGTTTATTTACATAGAGCACATTTAGCGGTTTAGGCTCAGTTAACTTAATCGACTGTATAAAGTGTTTAGAGCCATTGTTATAATGTGTGTATTTGAATGCCGCACTGCCCATATATAAAGTAGTTCCTTTTGGAAACGTAGAATTTATATCTGCGTAGATCTCTGCCGTATCAGCACCAGATGTTAGCACTACGCTACTTCCTTTCATATGACCTACCTTTCTAAAAGCCTGCGACCCTACTCTCGTTAAATTGTTACCCAAAACAAGCCCTTCGTCTATATCGCCTTTTACTTCGTTTACATTGTAAAAAGCCTTGTTTCCTATTGACTCTATTTTATGTGGGATTGTAACTGTTAATTTGGTGCAACCTTCAAAAGCACTGTTACCCACAGTTTTTACATTATTCATAATAATTGATTCTAATTTACGACAGTTTATAAATGCTTCTTTTTCTATATTTTTTACATTTTTAGCTTTCACCTGCGTCAAAGAAACACATCCCTGAAAAGCCTGTATTCCAATAGTAGTTACACCGTCCATTATTTCTACACTTTTAAATCCAGTTCTGCAATCCGAATTACCATTAATTTCCCACCTTACAAAATTTTTTATTTTTCCTTCTCCTTCGATTATCAGTTTTCCAGATGTATAGAACTTTGCTGTTACTCGACTCCCTTCGGCACCGATATTCTCCCAAGTCGCAATAATATCGTCTGCTGCTTCTGATGTTAATGTATAACTTGTCTCTAAAATAACGCTTAGTGCTGGTATTATAATTTGTAGCACCATTACTACTATAAACGTGTATATACATGCTTTATTTCTTTTGCACATATCACATTCCTCCCGTTTTTCTTTACTTCATTTTACCTTTATTAAAAAATTTGTCAACTTTGCTTTTTGGGGCTCATTTAAACTAATTCTTTACGGAAACTTTATGCACCATTTCATTTTTAGACATTTATTTCTTTTTATTTACATTTTTGTTTCAGCAATGTTACACATTTATGTTTTTTAGCTCCTATCCCTACGCAAATATTGTTTTTCATAATTCATATCATGTTATTTCTTTCTATAAATTATTTGTTTTAATAAGGCAAATATGTCGAGATTTTCAAGAAGCTATATAAAAAATCACATTTTTTATGTAATAACCCCAGGAATTAATATTAGTTATATATTTGAAAAATGTGATTTTTGGTTTAATTTTGTCTAGAATTTTGTGATTTTTTGTATTGAAAACATTGGAATTTTGTGATAAGCTATATACTCAAATTTGTCGGAATATATCCTTACTTTTTAACATTCCTATCAAAAAATTTTTAAAAGAAATGTAGCGTAACTTTTTTTCCATTTTTTTATCATTTAATTTTATTTATATATGTGCTATAATTATTTTAATAATTATTAATGATGTATCATATTACGGCAAATTTATTAAATGCAAATGTCGAATTTGCATTTACCAATATTTTTTGTATTTACTATTCCTTTTTAGATTGTTTTGTGTTATAGTAAAAACTGTCACAATTATATGGATTTATAATATTATATGTAGTAGTGATGTTTGGAGGCTGTATAATGAAGTTTGAAAAACTTAGTGAAAATAAAATTAAAATTACCCTAACTTCTCAAGATTTAAAAGATAAAAATATTGATTTTCATTCTTTTATGTCTAACCCTTTAGAAAAACAAGATTTATTTTTGGATATTCTAGAAGAAGCAGAAGAAGAAATTGGTTTTGAATTTAAAGATTATCCTGTACGTATAGAGGCTTTAGCTATGGCAAATGGGGAGTTTATTGTTACTGTTACAAGGGTTGTACCCGATTCCAAAAACCTACATAAAAAAGTATCTGTAAAAAGAAAAAATACTAAAATAGATTCAAAATATGCTATTTATAAATTTGCTAGCTTTGATGATTATTGTAATTTTGTTAAATACTTAAAAAATCACAATCTTTCTTTAAGTTACAAGGTTGCAAAAAACATTTTACTATATTTGTACAAAGAAGATTACTACATTGTTTTTGATAATATTAATCTTAAATATTCTAATATTGCCAAATTCAATTCTGCTATTATTGAATTTGCAAAGTTTATTAGCAATTCAAGTCTTTTTATTTGTAAATTGCTTGAAAATGGCGAAATTATTATGAATAACAACGCTATTAAAACAGGAATTAAATATTTTAAATAATTTGCTCATATAAAAAACCTATGTATTATCTACGTATGCATAGGTTTTTATTTTATTCACAATATTTTTTATATAATTCTTTTAAATTCTTTTTATTTATCACTTTGTCTATTCCTTGTTTGCTTACCTGTACATATACTTCATCAAGCATATTAGCAATTCTTGGATTTATCTTTCTTCTGTTTTCTACATTTCTCCAATATTTTAGTTGTGTATCTTTTCTCCAATTTTTTCCATTATATGTTATTCCTGCTGCCAATTGGTCACATATCATTTCTACTGTATATTTATATGGTATAACAGGCACTTCATCTGTAGTTTCATAGTCATACCAGTATTCGTGATGATGTTTATTTCTTCCTTTGTGATGTAACCATGCTTTTGAGTACCCGCGTTCTCTTTTGCAATTTGTTATTGGACTGCTTTTACCATCTGTATAATACTTAGCCGATTCCCAAAATTCTGTAAAAGAATATTTGGAAAAGTCATGTAGAAATCCTCTTACTGGAATACCCGCTTTTATACTTAACCTAAAAACATAATATTTATGTTTTGTTACTGTCAAAAAATGTTTGTATGCTTTTTTTAGCATTTTTTTACCTACTTTCTTTATTGTCTATTATTACATTTTACAACAATTTTCGAAAAAATCAACCGTTTCTAAGGAATTCATGGCGGGCGATTAAAATCACCTCTACAACAACATTCCTTTTTCCTGATATTTCACTTTTAAAATCAAGTTTTTTATAATATATAACACTATTTTGTTGATTTTTTTATGTGTTTAATATATAATTTGCTTAGTATAATTAACTCGTCAAAATTGTGTTTATATTTTGTCGTTTCGTGTCGAATATGCACTTTTTTTGACTTTTTACGTTAAAAGTTTTGCTTTTTTGCCTTAATTATTATACAATAGAGAAAAATTTAACAATGGGGGAAAGTTTATTATGGAAAAAAAATTCTATAACCTAACAAATCCACAAAAAAATATTTGGAACATGGAACAATATTATAAAGGAACGGCTGTAAATAATATTGGCGGTACAGTGCATTTAAAAACGCAGTTGGATTTTTCTGCACTTTCTAAAGCTGTGTCTAATGTTATTTTGGCACATGATAACTTCCATATAAAACTTACTAAAGACGGTAATAATATCAAGCAAATTTTTGTTAGTTTAGAAAACTATTTCGTCGAAATTATTGATTTAAACGACATGGCTGAGCTATTATTAATTGAAGAAAAAATGTGTCAAACTACTTTCTCTATGGAGAATTCTAATTTATTTTGTGTCAAAATTTTTAGATTACCAGACGGCACTGGTGGCGTTATCTCTGTTATGCATCATATTATTTCGGACTCTTGGACAGTTGGCCTATTTTGCAAGGAAATTGTTCAGGAATATACCAACTTGATAAAAAATACTAAATCTGATGATGTAGAATATTCATATATTAATTATATAAAAAAAGAACAAGAGTATTTAAATAGCCCTCGTTTTGAAAAAGATAAAAAATATTGGGCTGAGGTTTTTAATACTGTACCTGAACTTGCTACAATTCCATGCTTTTCAGCAGAATCTTCTAATCAAGTTTCTTGTACTGCTAAAAGGCAAAAGTTTGCTATTTCTAAGCAAGTTATGGACAAAGTTTCTGAATTTTGTAAGAATAATAGAATTTCAATATATAATTTTTTCATGTCGATTTTTTCGATTTATATTGGTAGAGTATCAAATTTAGATGATTTTGTTATTGGTACGCCAATTTTAAATAGATTAGATTTTGCGGATAAGAACACTAATGGTATGTTCATTAGTACTGTTCCTTTGCGCGTAAATATTTTAAACGACTCTTCTTTCGTAGATTTTAGTAAATCTATGGCTAGAAGTTGCCTATCTATGTTAAGACACCAAAGATACCCATATCAAAACATACTAGAAGATTTAAGAAAATTAGATTCTAGTATTCCAAATTTATATAATGTTGTTTTATCTTATCAGATTACAAATACTGTAAATGATGAGATTGATTGTGATTCTCATTGGGTATTTAATGGTACTTGTGCTGATGATTTGCAAATTCATATGGTGGATTACAACTCTACTGGCTTAAATGTTTTTTATGATTACAAAACATCAAAATATGATGTAAATGACATTAATAATTTACATAATCGTATTGAAAACATGATTCATCAAGTATTATCAAATAACGAGATTAATGTTTCCGCTATAGAAATTGTAACTCCAGAAGAGAAAAAACAGATTTTAAATGATTTTAATAATACTACAATGGATTATCCTATGGACAAGACTTTGATTAGTTTGTTTGAGGAACAAGTTTCTAAAAATCCGGATTCTGTTGCCGTAGTTTTTGAAAACCAAACTCTTTCATACAGAGCACTTAACGAAAAATCAAATCAGTTAGCAAATTACCTATCTTCAAATTCAATAGTAGATTCTTTCGTTGCAATATATATGAACAAATCTATAGATTATATTGTTACTCTTTTAGGAGTCTTAAAGAGTAAGAACGTGGCTGTTCCTATATCCACTCAATATCCAGTTGATAGAATAAATTATATGTTACAGGATATAAATGCACCTCTTGTTATATCTCATAAAAATTATAGTAACAATATAAGTTCAACATATAATGTTTTTAATATAGAGAACCTCGATATATCTATGTCTACCGAAAATTTAAACATAGAAACGTCAAGTGATAATTTAGCATATGTCATTTTCACCTCTGGCTCTACAGGACAACCTAAAGCAGTCGGAGTTTCTAACAAATCTCTAATAAATCATGTATATGGTATTCAAAATCGTTTTAATAACTCTATTTGTCACAATGATGTAGCGTTAAGTATTGCCAACGTTGCTTTTGACGCAAGTATGCAGGAGATATTTATTCCTCTTCTATTTGGTGCTTCATTACACTTATTAGCTGATGATAGTATATTTAATGCCGAATTGCTTGGAGATTATATTTCTAAAAATGGTATAACTTTTTCATTTATACCTCCTAATTTATTAGAAGCTGTATATAATATCTTGGCCTTACGAGACTATCACGGACTTGCTAAGCTTTTAGTTGGCGTACAAAGTATTTATAATACAACTTTAAATAAATACCTATCTCTAAATCCTGATATGCAAATTCATAATGGATATGGTCCTACCGAAGCCACGATATGTTGCATATCTAAGATGTATATTTCAGAAAATTCTGATACTTCTTTTATAATACCAATAGGCCGTCCAATGCCTAATTGTCGAGCTTACATTTTAAGTTCTAATAACATGATTCAACCAAAATGCACTATTGGAGAAATTTGTGTTGCGGGCGATTGCCTTTCAAAAGGATACATAAATTTAGAAGCTAAAACTGCCGAAAAATTCATATATATTCCTTCAATAAATGATACTGTTTATAAAACAGGAGATTTAGGATATATGCTCCCTAATGGGGACCTTCAATATGTAGGCAGAAGAGATAAGCAGGTAAAAATTAATGGATACCGAATTGAATTAGATGAAATCAACTCAGTTTTATTAGAATTTCCTGACATTGTTGAAAGTGTTTCTATTGTTGACAAAAACAAGATCTTATCCTTTGTAGTTTGTAAAAATACTATACCTTTAGAAGATGTTAGAAATTATATAAAAACAAAATTGCCTTATTATATGGTTCCTACTAAAATAATTTCTATTGAAAAAATTCCTATCAACTATAACGGAAAATTGGACTCGAAAAAACTACTTGAGTATTATTCTAGTGCTTCATCTACTGATAAATATTTTGCAAAAGACGAAATTGAAAAACAAGTCGAGCTTATCCTAAACAAATCTCTTTGTTTAGATAACTCCCCTGTTAATTTGTATGACTCATTTTTTGAGCTTGGTGGAGATTCTTTATCTGCAATTAAATTTTCAACCTTATTGAATCAGCACTTTAATACCAACATCACTGTAAGAGATATAATCAGTGCTAGTAATGTAGAGGCAATTTGCATGCTAGTAAAGGATAAATCTTCATGTGTCTACGTTCATAGTTCAATTGTTCATGAGCAAAGCAAGGATAACATATATCCTCTATCTTCTGCTCAACGAAGAATTTATTACTCTCAAAAAATGTCGGGAGAAAATAGCATATTGTACAATACTCCGGGTGCTATAATAGTACACTCTATTTTGGATAGAGACAGAATAGAACGAGCATTTAAGCAAATCATAAAAAGTCAAAGCTCATTTAGAACAACTTTTATTATTGATGATACGGAAATAAAACAGAAAATTTTAGACAATGTTGATTTTGCGGTCGAAACATTTAACAATACAAGCAGTGAAATAGATTCGCTAGTAAACAATTTCGCTAAGCCTTTCGATTTAGAAAAAGCACCTTTGTTAAGAGCTGAAATTCATTATATAGATAACAAACAAACCTTATTATTATTTGATTCTCATCATATTGTTATGGATGGTGTTTCTCTAAACATATTAGTAAATGACTTGTTTAAGCTATATAATAGTGAAAGCATTGAACCTCTTGAAGTGGAATATACAGATTATTCTGTATGGGAGAACACTTTAATAAATGAAGATAAGCTTTCTGATGATAAAAAGTATTGGTTAAATTGTTTTAAGGATTTCGATTTTGAAACTTTGAATTTGCCTTTTGATTATACTGTGCCAGCAAATCAAACTTATACCGGCAATAAACTTTATAATCATCTTGAGCAGTCTATAATTGACGAAGTTTCAACTTTTGCAAAAGAACAGCACGTATCAACTTATTCTGTATTTTTAACAGCTTTATTTGTTACTCTTTATAAATATACTGGACAAACAGATATAGTTATCGGAAGTCCTGTTGCCAACAGAAGTATTGAATGCTTACAAAATATTATTGGCATGTTTGTTAATAACATTGCTTTGAGAACAAAAATATTAGAAACTCAATCAGTTTCAGATTTAATTACTTTTGTAAACAATACTGTTACTGGTGCCTTAGATCATCAGATTTATCCTTACGATATGCTTGTTAAAGACTTGCAAGTTACTGTTGATCATTCGAGAAATCCTTTGTTTGATGTAGTTTTAACTTATCAAAACCAGGAAGATACATCTACTTTGACTAACAACAAAGCTGAAATACTTCCAACTGTAACTAATACTGCAAAATTTGCTATTACATTAGAAATTGCACCTAAGTCTAATCAAATAAATCTTGAATATAGAAGTGATTTATTTAAAGAAAATACTATGACAAGTTTCTTAAAACATTATCTATTTGTTCTAAAACAAATAATAGAAGGATTTAATGATGATGTTCAAAATGTTAATATTATAACTAATGATGAGCAAAAGTTATTAGATAAATTTAATAATACTTATGGTAAAATTAACAGAGCTCCTGTTTCTAAAATTTTTGAAGAGCAAGCTGTATTGCATGCTAATGATGTAGCCGTTATCTGTGATGATAAATTTTTAACTTATAAGGAACTTAATGAAAGAGCAAATAGTTTAGCACATTATCTAATATCTAAAGGTGTAAAACCTAATGACATTATTGCAATAATGACTAATCGCTCTTTAGAGACTATTGTTTGTATGCTAGGAATATTAAAAGCTGGAGCTGCATTTTTAAACGTAGATCCTACCTACCCTATTGACAGAACCGAATATTATATTAACGACAGTAAGATAGAACGTGTTTTAACTCAGAAAGAACTGCGTGAAAAAGTTGCGCAAATTAAAAATTCTATAGAAATAGACTTAGATAATACCGAAATCTATGGTAAACACACTTCTAATCCAAATGTTTCTGTTAAAGAAACAGACTTATCATACATTATATATACTTCCGGTTCTACAGGAACACCAAAAGGTGTAATGCTAAATCAAATAGGAATGTCTAATATGGTACAGGCTATGACAAAAGTATTAGATTATTTAAAAGAAGGCAACAAGCATGCTATTGCTTCTGTAACTTCTACACCTTTTGATATATTTGTTTATGAAATTATCGTTTCTTTAACACATGGTTTGAAAGTTGTTATGGCTAATAATGCAGAGCACAGAAATCCAAAACTTTTAGATGCATTAATAAAAAAATACAATGTTGATGTAATGACTGTTACCCCAAGTTTAATGAAAATAAACTATGATAATAGAGAACCTGATACTGCTCTTGCAAGAGTTAAAAACATGGTTTTTGGTGGAGAGCCTTTGCCAGAAAAATTTGTTCAAGACCTAAGAGCATTAGCAGATGACATAACTATATATAACATATATGGTCCTAGTGAGATTACTATACTTTCAAATGTTCAAAACCTAAATGGAGAAAAGGAAATTACAATTGGTCCACCTATATTGAATACACAAATTTATATATTAGATAAAAATATGAAACAGGTGCCTATTGGTGTAATAGGTGAAATATATATAGGAGGAATACAAGTAGGAGATGGCTACATTGGTAAAGCAGAATTGACTGCCGAAAGATTTCTAAAAAATCCTTTTGGTTCTGGAAAGATATATAAATCTGGTGATATTGGCCGTTGGACATTTGATGGTAAAGTTCAGTGTTTAGGCAGAATAGATAATCAAGTAAAGTTAAGAGGACTTCGTATTGAGCTTGGTGAAATAGAAGATGAGATGTTAAAAATGCCAGGAGTTACTTCTGCAATAGTTAATAAAGTTTCTCTTGATGGTAAAGAATCTTTATGTGGTTACTACGTAGCAGATAATAACTTAGCTGAGAATATAGTTAAGGAAAATTTGAGAAAGTTCTTGCCTCCTTACATGGTGCCTACTTATATTATAAAGCTTGATAAAATGCCTTATACCATTAATAGAAAGGTTGATAGAAAAGCTCTTCCTCTTCCTGTTGTAAACAAATTTGCTTCTGCAACTGTTGACATTAGATCTCTTAATTCAAACGAAGAGAAATTATTAGAAATTTGGAAGAATATCCTTAAAACAGATAAGATTTCTGTTGATGATAATTTCTTTGATATTGGTGGAGATTCTATCCTTGCAATTAATATGCAAATAGAGGCTTTGAAATATGGCTTGGAATTTGAGTATGCAGATATATTTAACTTTCCTACTATTAGACAATTATCAAAGAAATTGCCAAGCCCTGAAGAACATTTTATGGCAAATTATGATTATTCTAAAATCAATAATCTTTTAAAAGCAAACTCTATTGACAACTTGGATAAAATTGAAAAGTATAGTTTTAGAAATGCCCTTATAATAGGAAGCACTGGATATTTAGGTGCTCACATACTACATTCGTTCTTAATACACGAATCAGGTACAGCTTATTGTTTAATCAGACCAAAGAGCAATATGTCTCCAGAAGATAGAATTATCAGTTATCTAAATTTCTATTTTGGAGAAGATTTCTATAATAATTGTAAAGATAGAATAAAAGTTGTTGCAGGAGACTTGGTAAAAGAAAATTTAGGCTTATCTGAAAGTGATTATAATGAAGTTGTGTCTAATGTTGATGTTGTTATCAACTCTGGTGCTATTGTTAAGCATTTTGGATTAAAGAAAGAATTTGAAGATATTAATGTAAAAGGTACTCAATATATAGTAGACTTGTGTAAGAAGAATAATAAGAGATTAATTCATGCTTCGACTATTAGTATATCTGGTTTTGGAGAAAAAGAGGAACTTACGACTACTCCTGAAGAAGAAGGTTCGAAATTATTTACTGAACATGATTTATATGTTGGTCAAAGTATTAAAGGCATTTACAGTACAACTAAATACAAAGCTGAAATTTCAGTTTTAGAAGCTATTGAAGATGGATTAGATGTCCAAATTGTTAGAATTGGTAATATCACTAATAGATATTCTGATGGAATGTTCCAAAAAAATATTAAAGACAATGCTTTTGTTAGAAGACTGAAATCATTTATTGAAATTGGAGCTTTCCCAAAAGAAACTTTAAAGCATGCTCTTGAGTTTACTCCAGTTGATTTATGTGCTGATGCAATAATAAAAATACTAGAATATAGCAGTCCTTGCAATGTATTCCATATATACAATCCGAATTTAATGCCTGCTCCTTTATTGTATAATACTTTATTAGATAGAGGCTTTGAGATTGTTCCTGTTACTGATGAATTAATGTCATACATTATAACAGGTATATTGGAAGACAATAAAAAGAAAGATACTATTTCTGGAATCATACAAGATATTGACAAAAACAAAAAGTTCACATATACTTCTAAGGTTAGACTAGATTGTGACTTTACAAATAAATTTTTGAATAAAGTCGGTTTTAACTGGGTTTCTTATGATAGTCTCTATATCAATAAATGTTTTGATTATTTTAAGAAAGTACATTTTATAGAAGGAGATAAATAAATGCTAGATAAAATTTCTATACCATTATTTTTATTAATGTTGTCAGCCTTATCAATAGTCATTACTCTTATATATGTTCTAAGGACAAAAGGAAGATCCCAATTAAAGACATTTTTTTGCGTAGATTTGATCTGTGTATTGGTTATTTGCCTAGGTGTAATATTTCAAGATATTCTAAGTAAAAACTTTAATTGGGATCCTTGGAACTTTGAAAAGTTTATTTATATAGGAACTTGTTTTTTGCCAGTCGCAATCTTTTTTACAGGATTAATTTTTGCTAAAACAAAAATTACTTTTAAAAAAAGATATCTGCTATTCTTTATAGTTCCTGCATTATCACTAATAGTATTATGGACAAATGATTATCATCATCTTTTTTATAAACATTATTCCATCAATATAAATGAAGGTGTCCCTGGGAGTTATATGATTGTTCACAATATTTATTCATATTCATTATTATTGCTTGGGGTTTTCCAAATGATAAAAGCAACTTCGAAAAATTCAGGTTTCTTTTCAAAGCAATCTTTATTGCTTATCCTAGGAATCAGTATTCCTTTGGTAACTAATATATTAGGAACTTTTAAGATACTTCCTATGACTGTTTATATAACTCCTATTTCCTTTGCACTTACTATGATCTGCTTTGCATTTGCAATTTTTAAATTTCAATTCTTAGGAATTGCTCCAATTGCAGTTCAAATAATTGCAAATAGGATTTCCGATAGTTATCTTGTATTAGATGACTATTTAGTTATGTCAGATTTCAATGAGACTTTTTTAAAAACTTTCAGGTTGCATGATTATGACATTAGAGGAAAAGATATTTTTACATTTTTTAAAGAACATAAAAAATATAAAGTAAACGTAAAGAGATTTCAAAACGCTATTCAAAAAGCTATGGCTTCTAATGAAACTGTTTCTTTTGAAATTCACATAGAATCACTAGACAAATATTTTACAATCGAAATTTCAACTTTATATAACAATGATATTTTTCTAGGTACTTTATTACTATTTAAGGATATTACTCAGCATAAATTAGACATGCAGGCTCTTAAAGATAACCAAGATATTTTAATTGAGAGGGAACGTTTGGCTTCTCTTGGTCAATTGATTGGTGGTATTGCTCATAACTTAAAATCTCCTATAATGTCAATTTCGGGAGCTACAGAGGGTCTTACAGATTTAATTAAAGAATATGAGGAGTCTATAGTTGACAAAGATGTTACTATTGATGACCATTTGGCTATTGCAAACGATATGAAGGATTGGATTTCTAAGATAAAATCATATTTAGAATATATGTCAGATATTATTACAGCTGTTAAAGGTCAAGCTGTTGCCTTATCTGAAAATGCTGTTGATTCATTTACGGTTGAGGAACTTACTAAAAGAGTTGACATTCTTATGAAACATGAGTTGAAAAAAGCCTTAATTACTTTGAATTTAGACCTTAAAGTTCCTACTTCCCTTATGATTCATGGCAATATAAATGGTTTGGTTCAAGTTATAAATAATATGATATCAAATGCAATTCAGGCCTATAAAGGTAAAGAGGGGCAAACAATAGATTTAATTATAACTCAAGAAAAAAATGATGTTATTGTTTCTGTTAGAGATTATGCTGGCGGTCTTCCTAAAGAAGTTCAAGAGAAACTATTTAAAGAAATGATAACAACTAAAGGTAAAGATGGAACTGGAATTGGCTTATTTATGTCATATTCAAATATACGTGCACATTTTAATGGAGATATTACATATTCTACAGAAGAAGGAAAAGGCACAATATTTAATATTATATTACCACAATAGTTAAAATAGAACTGTAATGTAAGTAAAATTTTACTTTTATTACAGTTTTTTTCATTTTTTTCATCTTTCTTATTGATTTTTTCCCCACTTTATAATATAGTATTGTTTAATACAGAGGTGATATTATGAGAAAGCATATTCAATCTAATACCACTACAGGATATAAGATAATAGCAGTTGATGATGATAGCGGTGTATTAGATTCTTTATCTGTCCTTTTGAATAGAAATGGTTATAACTTTGTAGGAATAACTGATCCAATTCAAGCAATAGAACGTGTAAAAAAAGAACATTTTGATTTAATGCTATTAGACTTTATGATGACACCTATTCATGGAGATAAAGTTGTTGAGGAAATAAGGAAATTTAATAAAGAACTTTACATTTTATTACTAACAGGACACAAAGATTTAGCTCCACCATTAGAGACTATAAGAAAATTGGATATACAATGTTATTGTGAAAAAAGCGATAAATTTGACCAATTGCTTCTATTAGTTGAGGCTGCAATAAAATCTGTTGAACAATTAAATGAAATAAATCGTATAAATAATGAATTATCAGATGCTTATAGTGATCTGGAAAAGGCATATTTAGACATGGTTGAAACACTTAGATTTACAGTTGAAGCAAAAGACCCTTATACTAGAGGTCATTCAGATAGAGTATCTGCATACTCTGTTTTAATTGGTCAGCATCTTGGTTTATCTGACTCTGATATTAATACTTTAAAAATTGGTGGCTTATTTCATGATATCGGCAAAATAGGAATTCCAGACAGCATATTGCTTAAAGATAGCAAACTTACAGATGATGAATATTCTGAAATTAAAAATCATCCATCTATTGGTGCACATATTTTATGCAATGCAAAAGTATTTCAAGATATTATACCTATTGTAAAACATCATCACGAAAGATATGATGGAAAAGGATATCCTTCTCAACTAGCTGGTGAAGATATTCCATATTTCGCCAGAATAGCTGCTGTTGCTGATACGTTTGATGCTATGACATCCAAAAGAACATATAGAGATGCTTTACCTTTAGAGGTAGTCAAAGCAGAAATAGAAAGGTGCGCCGGAACACAGTTTGACCCTAAAATTGCTAAAGTATTCTTAGATATTTTGAATAAAAATTATGAAGAAATACAAAAAATTCAAGAACAATATAGGTAAATACGGACAAATAAATGTCCGTATTTTATTTATATTATCAGTTTTTTTAGATTCTCATTGATAATTGTGCTTTTTTCCTATCTTCATCTATTCCTATTATTTTTACTTTTACTACATCTCCCACAGATACTACATCTGAAGGATTTTTTACAAAACTATTGCTTAATTGTGAGATATGTACTAATCCATCATGTTTCACTCCAACGTCTACAAATGCGCCAAAATCTGTTACATTTCTTACAGTTCCTGTTAGTATCATTCCTTCTTTTAAATCTTCAAATTTCAATACATCTGCCCTTAATACTGGTTTTGGCATATCTTCTCTTGGGTCTCGTCCTGGTTTTGAAAGCTCTTGCATAATATCTTTTAATGTTATTTCCCCCACATTTAGCTCTTCTGCTGTTTCCTGCGTTTTTATTTCTGATAATTTATTTTTTATTATAATTAACTTTTCTTTATTTAATAAATCTTCTTTTTTAAAGCCGATTATATTTAATAGTTGTTCTGCAACTTCATAGCTTTCTGGATGAACAGCTGTTATTTCTAATGGATTTTTTCCATCAAATACTCTCATAAAACCTGCACATTGTTGAAATGTTGCTTTTCCCAATTTTGGAACCTTTAGTAATTCCTTTCTTTCTTTTATCTTTCCATTTTCGTCTCTATATTTTACAATATTACTTGCTAATGTTTTATTAATTCCAGATACATAAGACAATAAAGAAGGTGTTGCTGTGTTTACATCTACCCCAACTTTATTAACTGCGTCTTCTACTACTCCTGTTAAACTCTCTGATAATTTCTTTTGATCAACATCATGTTGATACTGACCAACACCTATTGATTTTGGATCTATTTTTACAAGCTCTGCCAGTGGATCTTGTAATCTTCTTGCTATCGAAATTGCTCCTCTTAAAGATACATTTATATCCGGATATTCTTCTGTTGCAAGTTTTGATGCAGAATATACAGATGCTCCTGCTTCGCTTACTATAGCATAATGAACATTGCCTAACTCCTTTATCATATCTGACACAAAGTTTTCTGATTCTCTTGATGCTGTTCCATTTCCTATTGCAATAATGTTAACATTGTATTCTTTTATTAGTGCTATTAATTCTTTTTTAGCTCCTTCCACATCATTTTGTGGTTCTGTTGGATACACAGTTGTTGTAACAAGTAGTTTTCCGGTTTCATCTATTACCGCAATTTTACAGCCTGTTCTATATGCTGGGTCAAACCCCATTACAGTTAGCCCCTTTAGCGGTGCTGCTAGCAATAATGGTTTTGCATTTTTTCCAAATACTTTTATAGCCTGCGTTTCTGCCTTTTCTGTTAAGTCAGAGCGTATCTCTCTTTCTATTGATGGCTCTATTAGTCTTTTAAAGCTATCTTCTATTGTTTCTTCTAACATTTTAGTATATTGCGTAGAACCTTTTATAATATCTTTATTAATCATTTCTAAAATAGTAGTTTCTGGTTTTTCCATTTTAACTTTTAAAAATTCTTCTTTTTCTCCGCGATTTATAGCCAAGATTCTGTGACTAGGTATTCTGTTTACTTTTTCATTAAAATTATAATACATATCATATGCCGATTTTTCTTCTTTTGTGCCTTTAACCATTATTATTCCTTCTCTATAGCACATTCTTTTAATTTGTTTTCTATAATTAGGATTATCTGATATATTTTCTGCAATTATATCTTTTGCGCCTTGAATTGCCTCTTCTACGTTTAAAACTCCTTTTTCTTCATCTATAAATTCTTTTGCAATTTCTTCTATATTTCTTTTATCATTTTGTTCAAATATTATTTGCGCCAATGGTTCTAGTCCTTTAGCCTTAGCTATTGTTGCTCTTGTCTTCTTTTTTTGTTTATATGGTCTATATATGTCTTCTACCTCTGATAATGTTTTTGCTATAGCAACTGCTTGCAATATTTCATCAGTTAATTTTCCTTGTTCATCTATTGACTTTATAATTTCTTCTTTTCTTTTTTCTAAATTTCTTAAGTATGTTAGTCTTTCTCCTAAATCCCTAAGGATTTCGTCGCTTAATCCTCCTGTTACTTCTTTTCTATATCTTGCAATAAATGGTATAGTATTTCCCTCATCTATTAATTTTACTGTACTTTCAACCTGATTAGGCTTTATATTTAATTCTTCTGCAATCGTATTTATTATCTTATCCATTTGTTATTCCTTCCTTAACCAAATATTTATTTACTTTATAACTAGAATTTTTCTATTCTACACCTAAATATTCATTAT